>Ga0307515_10000332_pt1 | contig 116126 bp, 99 predicted proteins | sample 17_EM_MG_FD_194513 | JGI IMG/M metagenome (GOLD analysis project Ga0307515, IMG submission 194513) | Populus trichocarpa ectomycorrhiza microbial communities from riparian zone in the Pacific Northwest, United States - 17_EM | ecosystem: Host-associated > Plants > Roots > Unclassified | place...
AGACGCGGCGGGGCAGGCCCGACATCAAGGCCAGCACCACCATGCTGAAGCCGATGGCCCACATCACTTGCAGATACAGCACGTGGTAGGTGCCGCTCCACGCGAAGTTCACCAGCGTCAATTCCAGTGCGATCAACAGCAGGCCCCGCTTGAGCAGGAAGCCGGCAACCGGTCGCGGGGTGCCACCAAGTGGGTTCGCATACAGCCACGCAGAAAGGCCGGTCAGGAAGACGAAGACGGGCGCGCAGAAATGCGCCGCAAGCCGTGAGAAGAACACCTCGGGCGGCGTGCCAGGCAACGTCATCGGGTCGGTGACCTGCAGGTGCAGGTAGAAGGTCTCGCGCACGTGGTCGAGCAGCATGATCACCATCACCAGGCCACGCAGCGTGTCGATGGTGGTGATGCGCGAGCCGTGGGCAGCTGCGGCAGACGCAGCCGCGCCCGTGGAGGCAGCACCAGCGCGGGCCGATCCGTTCGTCAAGGTCGAGGCGAGTGACATGGTGGATCCTGTGGAGAGATCGACCCCGTGCGTGCGGCCACGCGGGGACTGGTCGACATCATGCGGTGGCTTGGCACTTTCAGAACTTGTACTGTGCCGTCAACGTGAACTTGCGCCCCGAGCCGGGATACACCCACACCTGGCTGTACGAGCTCGTGTAGAAGGTCTTGTCGAACAGGTTATCTACGTCGAGCGACAGTTGCAGGTGCTTGTCCAGGTTGTACGAACCGAGCAGCTTGACCGTCGTGTAGGCCGGCAGTTTGAAGTCGTCGGTCGCGAGCGATGGCGCCACTGCGCCCTCGCGCTCGGACACGTAGTTGACACCGCCGCCGAACGTTGCCGATGACGCGCCGTCGAGTGCGAACGACTTCACCAGCAGGAGGTTGGCGCTATTGCGCGGCACGTTGGCCGTCTGGCGGCCCACCAGGAAGTCGTGGGTATCCCTGGTGACCTTGGCGTCGGTGAACGCATAGGCCGCCGACAGGCGCAGGCCCGGCATGAGTTCACCCGACACGTCCAGCTCGACGCCCTTGCTCTCGACCTCGCCTGCGGCCACCGAGAAGTTGTTGGGGGCTGCCGGGTCGGGCGTGAGCACGTTGTTTTTGGTGATCTTGTACAGCGCGAGCGTGCTCGTGATCTTGGAGTCGGCCGAGTCGAGTTTGGCACCTACCTCATAAGACTTTCCCTCCTCGGCAGGGAAGGGCGTGAAGTCGCTCTTCACGCCGCTGTTGGGACGGAAGCTCTTCGACGCCGTGGTGTACAGCGAGAGCGTCTTGCTCGGTTGAAACACCACCCCCGCGCGGGGCGTGGTTGCACTGAGCGACTGCGAGATCGTCGCGGGCGTGATGTGATTTTCAAGCGACTGGTCGTAGCTGTCGTAACGAACGCCGAGCAAGACCTTCCACTGTGCGCTGAGGTCGATCTGGTCCTGACCGTAGACCGCGTGCGAGCGCTGGGTCTCCTTGGTGTCGGTGCTCAGCGTCATGGCGGGAGGCACTTGCCCGTAGACCGGCTCGTAGATGTCGATGGAACTGGCATTGGCCACGCGAAACTGCCTGCGCTTGTCGTTGAACCGATAGGCATCGACACCGACCAGCACGTTGTGAACGATGCCCGCCGTCTTCAGTTTGCCGAGCAGTTCGACGCGACCCGAGAGGTCGCTGCCCCAGAAGTCGCGGGTGCGACGCTGGCGAGCCAAGGTGCGACCGGTGAGGGACCGCGCTTCGGTCGACACGCCTTCGATCGAGCTTTCGCGAAAGCTGATGCCGCTTTGCAAGGACCACGCGTCGTTGAAGGCGTGTTGCACGAAGACCTGGTTGCCGCTGGTTTCGATGGTGTGCATTCCATCGTTCGGCTCGCCGTAGAAGCGCGATCGCGGCACCAGCCCGAGCACACCATTGACTGCTACCACGCCGCGGTCGAAGGTGGCCCGCTGTTTCGACAGTTCGAGTTCGTACGAGATCGTCGTGTCTTCGGTCAGCATCCAGATCAGCGAGGGCGAGACCATGTACCGCTCGGCACCGACCTCGTCGCGATAACTGTGGGCCTTCTCCGTCGCCGCGTTCACCCGATAGGCGATTTGATCGTTGACCGGGCCGGTGATGTCGGCGGTGCCACGATAGGCGTCATGGCTGCCGGCCGACACGCTGACCGTCTGGGCGGGCTGGAACAGCGGCTTCTTCGTCGTGATGTTCACCGTGCCGCCGGGTTCGCCGCGGCCATACAGAGCCGAAGCCGGGCCTTTCAGGATCTCTACCGTGGCGGTGTTTGCGGAATCGCGCACGCCGTTGTAGCCGCGGCTGTAGTTGAAACCGTTGACCAGGTAGTCCGACCCGAAGTTCGGGTCACCGGTGAAACCGCGCATCGAGTAGCTGTCCCACAGGCCGCCGAGGTTGCTCTGCTTGGCGATGCCGCTGCCCAGGTCCAGCACGTCCGCCAGCTTGGTGACGCCGGCCTCCTGCAGCAAATCCGCGGTCATCACGCGCACGCTTTGCGGAAGGTCTTTCAGCAGCGTGTCGGTCTTCGTTGCGCCGGTCGCATACAGCGTGCGATAGGGCTGCCGGGTGGCGGTCACCTGCACGGCGTCGAGCGACGTCGCCTTGGTGGGTGCTGTGGGTGTTGCGGTGGGCACCGTCGCCTCGGCGGGCGCAGCCGTGGCTGCAGACGCAGACGGCGCCGGTGGTGTTGACGAGGCCGCAGATGCAGCGGGAGCCACAGGCGTGGCCTCGTCGGCTGCCCAGGCGGAAGTGCTGCAGGCCAAACAGGCGGCGGCCGGGATGGCTGCGAGCCGGAAGCTTCGAATGAACATGGCGGAGAACCCCTCGATGTTTGTTGAAGAGTCCGATCACATGTCGAGTCATGACCGGACACGCAGCCCTGCGCAGAACCTGCCGCTCGGGTGTTGGCGCAGGGCGCGTCGCCGCTGTCGGGAGATCGCGTTGCCGCTTGCTTCGGCGACGCTCGTGACTCGCTTTGCAATGAGGAAATTATGTGAAGCGAATCTGAGCAGACTCTGCTGTTGAGATGCGGGCAGCCGCAATCTCGTGCGGTATCACGGCAGCCCAGTTTGCAAGGCTGCCGAAAGACACGGCGTGGTGCGGATTGAGTGCCGATGGTGCGATCGACGCACCGCCAAGGTGTCGATTCGGAATGCGATGAGATCGCATGGTGGTCACGCAAGGCCTTCGATCCGAAGGCATGGTTTCGAGCCCCGGAGCACCTGCCGTTTGCCGATGATCTACAGCACGAAATGTGCTGGCGTGGCGTGGATCTGGCAGCTTGTTCTCGATGTTTGCTTCTATTCTTTTGCTTCGTCTTCAAATGGCATTCAGTCAATCACCGGAGTTAAAGATGAACCTTTCCAAGCTTCTGGTCATCACCGCGGCTGCGGCCGGCGTGACCACCGCCATGAACGCGCAGGCTCACGGAATCTGGTTCGCCCAACGCTCGACCCAGACGGCGCTGATCTACGGTGTCGGGGCCGACGACCTCGACGCGGTGAAGCGGTTGCCGCTGATCAAGAGCGTTGCTGGTTACGACGCTGACCTGAAGGCTGTGCCCACGAAGCTGCGCGCCTCGGGCCCGCTGCTTCTGGTCGACAGCGAGAACGCGCCGATGGTCGTCACCGCCGTGATGGACAACGGCATCTGGAGCAAGACACCCGATGGCGAGTGGCACAAGAAAGGCCGGGACGAGGTGCCCAACGCCACCACCAGTGAGAAGACGATCAAGTACGCGGTGGTGATCCGCGGGCCGCTCGGCACACGCCTGCCCCCGCTGCCCGAGCAGACGCTCCAGGTCGTTCCAGCCGAAGAGTTGCCGGTGCTGCTCGGCAAGCCCTTGAAGATCCGCGTGCTGTTCAAGGGAAAGCCGGTGGCCGGCGCGCTGGTGCAGAACGACTATGTCAACGACCCCGACAGCCAGGGCGTCAAGAGCGCCGCCGACGGCAGCGCTGTCATCACGGTGCGCAATCAGGGGCTCAACGTCATTGCGGCGACCTTCGACGGGCCGACCGATGATCCCGCCAAGGCCGACAAGATCGAGCATCGGGCCACGCTCTCATTCGTCTTGCCGCACGCTCCGGAGTGAGAACCTTTCAGTCCTTCACGCTTTCCTTCCATCGAGACCCTCATGAATCGACACCTGTTCTGGAAAACAAGCGCTTCGGTGATCGCGCTGAGCGCGGCGACTTTCCTCTTCGGCACGGCGGCGTTCGCCCACGGCAGCACCAAGCCGAAGCACGGCGGTGTCGTGCAGATGGCCGGCGAGACGCTGTTCGAGCTGGCCGTTCGCCCCGACTCGGTGGCGCTCTATGTGACGGACGATGACGAAGAGGTGGCGAGCTCCGGCATGGTCGCCAAGCTGACCATCGCCTACAAGGGGGCGAAGTCCGAGGTGACGCTCGAGCCGGCGGCCGGCAACAAATTCGAAGGCAAGGGTGTGAAGGTCGTCAGCGGCTCGAAGGTTGGTGTCTTGCTGACCAACAAGGCGACTCAGGCGAAGGTCTCAGCCAACTTCTTGATCGAGTAAGCGCGATGCAATCGTCTCGGGAGAATGCGAGAGACCCATTCACTCGCTGGTGCGCACTCGCGCTGACGCTGCTCAGCACCGTTCTGGTGGTCGTTGACGCATCGGCCCACGGTGTCTCCGACGACGACAAGGCATTCATCGAGGGCACGGCCGGTGCCAACATCGTCCCGTACATCTACCTGGGTGCGAAGCACATGGTGACGGGCTACGACCATTTGCTGTTCCTGTTCGGCGTGATCTTCTTTCTGTATCGCCTGAAGGATGTCGGCCAATACGTCACGCTCTTTGCGGTGGGCCACAGCACGACGCTGCTGCTTGGCGTTCTCGCGAACATCCATGCCAGCGCCTATCTGGTCGACGCGATCATCGGCTTGTCGGTCGTCTACAAGGCGCTCGACAACCTGGGTGGGCTGAAGCAGATCCTCGGCTTCGAGCTGAACCAAAAGGCGGCCGTGCTGATCTTCGGGCTCTTCCATGGCTTTGGCCTCGCGACGAAGATCCAGGAGATGTCCTTGTCGCCAGACGGCTTGCTGGCCAATCTGGTGAGCTTCAACGTTGGCGTCGAGATCGGCCAGTTTCTGGCGCTCGGGCTGATCCTCATCCTGATGACCTTGTGGCGGCGGACGCCCAACTTTCAACGCAGTGTCGTCGCGGCCAATGGCGCGCTCATGTGCGCAGGCTTCGTCTTGATCGGTTATCAGCTTTCCGGCCTTTACGCACCCACACCATGAGCGCCCTGTCCAACAAGCTTCCGATCGGTGTTCCCTATCAAGCCTCGTCGCGCACGCTGGGCGCGGCATCCGGCTGTGCCTTCTTGTTGGCCGTGTTGATTCTTGTCCTGTTCGTGCTGCCAGCCGAACGCGGCATCGACCTGACGGGTGCCGGCTCAGTGCTCGGGTTGACGCAAATGAGGGGCACGAAGGCGCGAACCGAGGCTGCAGCCGCCGCGGCTGCAGCTTCGATGCCAGCCATTCAGGCGCCGACGAAACAAGCGATCGTGCAGTCAACACCCTGGCGCTCCGACGAGATGACCGTTGTCGTCAAGCCTCACGCCGGCATCGAAGTCAAGGCGATGATGAAAACCGGCGACCACTTGGTCTTCCGCTGGGAGTCGACGGCGCCGGTCAAGATGGACATGCACGGAGAGCGGCCCGACGCCGGCGACGAGTTCACTCGGTATTGGATGGAGAGCGATTTGTCGAGTGGCCAGGGAGCGTTCACCGCGCCCTTTGAGGGCCGGCATGGTTGGTTCTGGCGCAATCGAAGCGACAAAGACGTGACGATCAAGGTTCAGACCGCTGGCTTCTACGTCAGCCTGTTCCAGCCGAAGTAGTCGACATGGATGGCGCAAGCAGCTTTCCTGACCCTCTCAATCGTCCCGGGCCGCCCGCAGAGAAGAGGGCGCCCATTGGCGACCGGCACAACCGGATCTCAGGATAGGGGCCTCATCTCGGAAGACGACGACAAGCCTTCAAGGTCCTACCCCAGCTGGCCCACGCGTCAGCGTGAGGGGTCATGGCCTTGCGTCGGCGCTGCAATTGACTAAAGATGATGTTCGCGTGCGAAGGACACGGGCGGCTGTCATCGATCCGCCACGAACAGGGAGACGGTGGATGTCATCGCGTTGGATCGCAAAGGGCGCGCTTCGGTGGCCCGATCTGCGATTGCGTACCCGGTTGGCGGCGTTGCTGGTCGCAGCATCGCTGTTGCCGCTCGCCCTGTCTGCCTTCATCGGCATCCGGCATTCGCAAGCTCAGTTGCTCGACAGCACGAAGAGCCTTCTGCGCTCCGGCGCCGAGCAGATCGCGCGCGAACTCGACGAGTTCCATCGTGGCCGCCTGCAGTCAGTGGGGCGCCTCGCACGCTTTCCTGAAACGACGGCGTTCTGCCTCGCCGATGCTGCGCGCCGCGCCGAAACGGCACCGGCACTCGCCGGTTTGCTGTCGACCTTTCCGGCCAGCGATTCCGGCATCAGTGGTGCGGCGCTGCTCGATCGCAGCGGGCGTGTCCTGGCTGCCACGAACCCGGCCATGATCGGTTCCGACCTGTCGTTTCGCCCTTATGTGCAGGCCGCGCTGGCTGGCGAAACGACGCTGTCGGACATCTACGTGACGGTGGCGAAGGGTGGCGAGTCGCCGTCGATCGCCTACACCGCGCCGCTGCGCGGTCCCGACGGGCAAGTCGCTTGCGTGGCCCTCATGCTGGTGCGGGCAACGGCGATCTGGCAGCGCATCCGGGCCTCGGATGGCTTGGCCGGCCCTGGCAGCTACGCCGTGCTCTTCGACAACCAGGGCGTCCGCGTCGCCCACAGCTACAGCGCCGACATCGTGTTCCACCCGAGCGGCCCCCTGGAACCGGCAATGATCGACCGGCTGGTGGCCGAACAGCGCTTCGGCGCTCGCACGCGCGCGCTGCTCGAAGACGTGCGCGCTTTCCCCGAGCAGTTCGAGCGCGCCCGAGCCGCAACCCCTGACCGCGAGATCTTCCTCGGCTTCGCGACAGTCAACCAGACGATGAACTACGGCGTCGCACGCCGTTTCGAGACCACGCCATGGACGCTGTTCTACATGGTGCCCGAAGCCAACGTGCAGGCGCAGATCGCGCGCCAGACGCGGTTGCAGATCGCTCTTGCAGTGGCCATCATTGCGGCTGCATCAGTGCTCGGGCTGCTGTTCGCGCGCAGCATCGTGCGGCCGGTTGCCGCGCTCAGCGCGGCCACGTCGTCGATCGCGGCCGGCGACTTGTCGGCACGCGTGCGCGACGTCGGCGAGGGCGAGCTGGGGCAACTCGCCGACAGCTTCAACACGATGGCCACGCGCATCCAGGCACAGTCCCAGGACTTGCAGCGCTCGCGCGACGAACTCGAACAGCGCGTGAGCGAGCGCACGGCCGAACTCGCGCGCAGCACCGAGCAATTGCGCGCCGAAATGACCGAACGCCAGCGCGCCGAGGCGGCGATCCGCGAAAGCCAGGAGCTCCTGCAGGCGATCATCGACAACACGGCGGCAGTGATCTACGTGAAGGATCTGCAGGGTCGCTACCTGTTGGTCAACCGCCGGTACCGCGAGTTGTTCCACGTCACCGACACGGACATCGTCGGCAAGACCGACGCCGAACTGCACTCCGCCGAGACGGCCGCTGCGGTTCGTGCAGTCGACCTGCGCGTGGCCGTGGCGCAGGCGCCGGTGATCGCCGAAGAGACGGTGCCGCTCGATGACGGCATGCACACCTATCTCTCGGTCAAGTGCCCGCTGCGTGATGCTGAAGGCCATGTCCACGGCGTGTTCGGCATCTCCACCGACATCAGCGACCGCAAGAGTGCCGAACTGCGCCTGCAGGCCCAGCTCGAACGGCTCAACCTGCTGGACCAGATCACGAGCGCGATCGGCGAGCGGCAGGATCTGCAAAGCATCTACCAAGTGGCGATCCGCAGCCTCGAAGAACGCCTGCCAGTGGACTTCAGCTGCGTCTGCAGCTACGACCCGGCGGACAACCAGCTGACCGTGACGCGCGTCGGGGTGCAAAGTGCAGCGCTCGCGCTGGAACTGGCGATGCCGGAGAACGCGACGGTGCCGATCGACGAGAACGGCTTGTCGCGCTGCGTGCGTGGCCACCTCGTCTACGAGGCCGACCTCGCGCAGGTGCCGTTCGCGTTCCCACAGCGGCTGCTGCGCGGCGGCCTGCATTCGCTGGTGGCGGCACCACTGCAGTCCGAGAGCCGCGTCTTCGGTGTGTTGATCGCGGCACGCCGCCAGCCGGATTCTTTCAGCAGCGGCGAGTGCGAGTTTCTGCGCCAGTTGAGTGCGCATGTCGCGCTCGCGGCCAAGCAGGCCGAGTTGCATGCGTCGCTGCAGCGTGCCTACGACGACCTGCGCCAGACGCAGCAGAGCGTGATGCAACAGGAGCGCTTGCGCGCGCTCGGCGAGATGGCCAGCGGCATCGCCCACGACATCAACAACGCCATCTCACCGATCACCCTGTACACCGAAAACCTGCTCGAGCGCGAACCGAACCTGAGTGCACGCGGGCGTGAACAATTGCAGACCATCGCGATGGCGATCGACGACGTGGCGGCCACGGTGGCGCGCATGCGCGAGTTCTACCGCCAGCGCGAAGCACAGGCCACGCTGCAGCCGGTGCAGCTGAACGACATCGTTCGCAACGTGGTCGAGATGACGCGCGCGCGCTGGCACGACATGCCCCAGCAACGTGGCGCAGTCGTCACACTGGACGTCGACCTGGCCGGCGGTCTGCCCGGCGTTCTCGGGTCCGAGCCCGAGCTGCGCGAAGCGCTCATCAACCTGGTGTTCAACGCCGTCGACGCGATGCCGATCGGCGGCACACTGACACTGCGCACGCGCCGGCCGGCGGCAGACGGGCGGCCGGTGCTGTTGGAGGTCACGGACACCGGCGTCGGCATGGACGAGCCGACACGTCGCCGCTGCCTGGAGCCCTTCTTCACGACCAAGGGCGAGCGCGGCACCGGCCTCGGGTTGGCGATGGTCTACGGCGTCGTGCAGCGCCACGGAGCCGACATCGAGATCGAAAGCGCCGTAGGGCAGGGCACGACGATCCGCATCGTCTTGGCGTCCGTGTCGGGTGCCGGGCAGTCACGGGCCGCGTCTCTTGCGCCGCCCGCTCCGGCTGCGCCGCTGCACGTTCTTCTGGTCGACGACGATCCGATCATGCTCAAGACGCTCAGCGACACCTTGGGACAGGACGGCCACACCGTCACCGTTGCCTCGGGAGGACAGGCTGGCATCGACGCGGTGCATGCCGCGCGCAGTGCGGGCCACACTTTCGATGTCGTGATCACCGACCTGGGCATGCCTTACGTCGATGGGCGCCGGGTGGCCGCCGCCGTGAAGGAGTCCAACCCCGCGACGCCGGTGATCATGCTCACCGGCTGGGGCCAGCGCCTCGCCGCCGATGGCGAGATGCCGGCCCACGTCGACCAGATGCTCGCCAAGCCGCCTAAGATGCAAGCCTTGCGTGCGGCGCTGGCGCAGGTGACGCGGCGCGAACCCGAGGACTCGTGATGACCAGTACCTACGCGGCCCGGCTGCTCATCGTCGACGACGAAGTCGCACTGATGCGCGCCTTGTGCGACACCTTGCGTGACCGTGGCTACGAAGTGACGGGCTTCACCAGCGCCAAGGCGGCGCTGGAGGCTGTGCGCCCAGGCAGCTTCGATCTGCTGCTGGCCGACCTGTCGATGCCCGAGATGGACGGCATCACGCTGCTGCGCGAGGCATTGCGCATCGATGGCCTGCTCGTCGGCGTCATCATGACCGGCGAAGGCACGATCGGCACCGCCGTCGAAGCGATGCGCTCGGGGGCCTACGACTACATCCTGAAGCCGTTCAAGATGGCTGCCATGCTGCCGGTGCTGCAACGTGGCCTGGCGATGCGCGCGCTTCGCGCCGAGAACGCCGAACTTGAACGCCGCCTGCGCGAGCGCGCTGTCGAACTGGAAGTTGCCAACCGCGAGCTTGACACCTTCACGCGTTCGGCCTCGCATGACCTGCGAGCGCCGTTGGCCAATGTGGCCAGCCTCAGCATGCTGTTGTCGACGCGCTTCGGTTCGCAGATGCCGGCGCAAGCCTTGTTGTGGCTGCGCGAAATCGACAGCGAGTCGCGCCGCATGATGCAGCTGCTGGACGACCTCATGCGGCTGTCGCGCCTGGGCCGACAAGCGCTCGACGTGGCGCCTGTGGACGTGACGACGCTCGTTCACGGCGTCGTTGACGAGTTGCGTCGCCGCGAACCCGAACGCCCTCTGCAGGTACTGGTCGATCCACTCCCTGCCGCGAGCGCCGATGTGGCCCTGTTGCGCCAGGTCTTCGTGAACCTGCTGTCGAATGCCTTCAAGTTCACGCGTGACAGGGAGCAGGCCACCGTTCAGGTGGGGTGCGAGACACCGGACAGCCAGCCTGTGTACTTCGTGCGCGACAACGGTGCCGGCTTCGACATGGCGCATGCCGACAAGCTGTTCGACGCCTTCCAGCGCCTGCATCGGCAGACCCGGTTCGAAGGCAGTGGGGTGGGCTTGTCGATTGTGCGCAGCATCGTGCAGCGGCATGGGGGGCAGATCACGGCCGAGGCCGCTCCCGATCGCGGCGCGTGCTTCCGCTTCACCTTGGCTGTGCCCACGCCGATCCCAGCCTCACACGGTGCGACGCAGTCGACCGAGCGGTGATCTGGCGTTGCCCTGCTGTATCTAGGCATAGCCGTTATGCAGAAACAAAAAAGCCCGCCAGATGGCGGGCCTTGAAGAGACGACCAGGCCGATCAGGGCCGCCAGGTCAGCGTTGTCTTCGTATTGACGTCCGAGGCCGAGCCCACACTGGAACTCGAGTCCACGAACCCGGACCGGTTGCCCGAGCTGAGGTTGAGCCCCGTGCCGCGGTACTCCACATCGCCGTGCAGGTTCAGCGTGCCCGACGCACCCTGGTTCGCCTCGAAGAAGCCCAGCGGATAGAAGACGGTGCGCACCTGGGCCGACCCCGACACCGTGAAGGCGTTGTTGCCCCACTGGCCGCCGCTCTCGCCGATGACGCTCAGCCCGCCCACCGTGCCGCCCGTGACCGAGCCATTGGCGATGATGGCCTGGTCTTCGATGCGTGCCGTTCCGGAGGCGCGGCCCCCGGGCAAGATCGTGGCATACGGCCCGACATACACAGACGCCGGCGTACTGGTCGGCGCACACCCACCCCCATTCGCAAACCGCACGGTTCCCGAAGGACAGGCGTCACGCTGCCCGTTTTGAAAGCCTTGCGGCCAGGCGTTCGCCAGCTCGACCATGTACGGGTAGCGCCAGATCGTCTCGTAGGCCTGGTCCCAGACCACCGTCTTGAAGACCGAGGGCGTGGCCGTCACCACCAGGAACAGCGGCTCGCCCGCATTGACCTTGAACGTCAGGTCGGCATCCAGGCCCTTTTGCATCGCGCTGTAGCGGGCCGAGGTGTACTGCGTGTTGGTGGCCACCAGGCCCCAGCGGAAATCGGCATCCGACCCCGTCTGGTTGATGCCGCGGAACTTGACGGTGATCGTCGTCGCGCCATTGACGGGGTACAGGCGCACCACGTTGTAGCCAAAGCGCTGCGGTGAGCCGTAGAACGGCGAGGTGAATCGGCGGTTGGTGGCCCAGTTGTCGTCCAGCGCCTCCAGCGGCATCAGCCGGTGCATGCGCTCGGCCCGATCGGCCAGCGTGATGTTGCCGTAGCTGCTGCGGAAGCTGTCGGGCGTGGCCTTGTAGTCCCACACCACGTTGTGCATGGCCCAGTCGCCGAGGAAGTCGTTCAGCTGGGGCAGGGTCCAGCCACGCGACTTCTGGATGTTGGTGAGCGGGTCCGCACCGGCGGTGGTCCAGATCTGGGTGACCGCCTCGGGGCCGTACCTGTCCTTGAGGAACTCCATGAACTGCCAGTTGCAGTAGCGGTCGCGGCTGGAGCCGAGGTACAGGTGCGGGGCATTGGGCAGCATCTCGGAGCAATGCACGTTGCTCTGGTACTCGGGCAGCTGGTGCGGTGTGAAGTTGGCATGGCTCTCGAAGATCCAGCCGCAGGTGTTGGACTGATTGCAGGCCATGCCGCCGTTGAAGTTGCTCCACGACTGCCAGCCGTGGGTGAACTCGTGGGTGAGGCCCCAGTGGTCCTTCAGCGCAGCGGGGGCGATCCACATGCCCAGGTGCAGGGCGCCTTGGTTGTCGACCCAGGCGCCGCCGGTCAGGCCCCAGCTGGAATGGATGTGGATCGCGGGCTTGATCTTGTCGGTCTTGTTGAAGAACGGCTCGGGCATCAGCAGGTTCGCGTTGAACAGGTTCTGCCAGACCGTGTTCTCCAGGGTATCGGCCGCCAGGCTCAGGTCGGCGTCGGACACAGTCTCGTCCGAATAGAAGGCGAAGTGGGCTGATTCCTTGACCAGCTTGAAGCTGGATTGATCGGGGTTGGGGCCACCGGCGCGCCAGGTGCCGGGGGTGACGCTGGGCTTGGGGGTGGTGCCGCTCGCCCAGGTGGTCGCGGTCGTGCCTTGGTCGACCACTGGGGCGGGCGCAGGCGCAGGCGCAGGCGCAGGCGCAGGTGCAGGTGCAGGTGCTGGTGCTGGTGCAGGTGCTGGTGCTGGTGCTGGTGCTGGTGCTGGTGCTGGTGCTGGTGCTGGTGCTGGTGCTGGTGCTGGTGCTGGAGCTGGTGCTGGAGCTGGAGCTGGTGCTGGAGCTGGAGCTGGTGCTGGTGCTGGAGCTGGAGCTGGTGCTGGTGCTGGTGCCGGTGCTGGTGCCGGGGCTGGAGCAGCACCGCTGCCTCGTACCTCGCACTGCTTGCCCACACCTACCAGCGGGTCGCTGCCAAAGAATGCGTTGGTGCACTGGCCGCTGCCATTGACCTGGCGCTTGACCCAGTGCGAGCCCGATCCATAGCGAACCGTCTGCTTGCCGCTGACGGTAAACGCCTGGCCTTCGTTGGCAATGCGCGTCCATGTGGTGGTGGCCTGAGCCTGCTCGGTCACACCACTCGATTGCTCATCGAGGGTTTCGCCGGCGGTCGCGCCGGCGTCACTGCCGCCGCAGGCCGTCAAGATAGCGGCACCGCTCAGCGCGGCGATCAGTGAAAACCGCTGCCGAAGCAGGGGCGGAAGCGGTGCTCGTGGAACGCGAGCGGGGCCTCTGCGGATGGTCATGAAGTCATCTCCTGTGGGGTGAATGGGGTGCCCATGCTGGTGGACGACCCATCGCAGCAGGCGATGGTCAGCGCGGCAGGTGGTGCAGTGCGGCCGAACACCTGAAGGGTTCTCGGCGGGTGCATTCGTTGCATCAGGCAACACGGGCGATGTTCGTCGATTGATCTCGGATTGCCACCGACTCAATGGTGCGAAAACGTAATGGCGGTAAGCGATACAGATGAGTGCTTCCTGCATGGCTCCATGGATTCGCTACCTCGGTCCGAAGGAGTTGCGAAGCCGTGAGAGTGCTTCGTTACCAACGGAATCACTCGCGCTTGAGCCTCAGCAAGGCTCGCGGCAAATGCCCGGCCTGGCCGTGTCACTGATGGAGCCAGCTCGCGGCAGCACAAAGGAACAGCGCTAGACTCCTCTGGCTCATGTTGCGCCGCCCCTTCCACCGCCTGACCACCACGTTCTTCGTGGTGATGTCGCTGCTGTTCTCTCAGCTGGCATTGGCGAGCTACGCTTGCCCTGCGCAGACGGATGCCAAGGCGATGGCCGCAATGATGGCGGCCGGCGAGCCGTGCGAAGGCATGGATCCAACCCAGCCCGTGCTGTGCCACCAGCACGCCGCGAGCGGGGCGCAGTCGTTCGAAGCGGTCAAGCTTCTGACCGCATCACAGCCGGTCATGGCCCAGGTGATCGAGCTGCCCGTCGTTCTCGATGCGGGCGAGGTCGTTGCGCAACCGATGGCAACCACTTCGGAGGCCCGTCCTCCGCCGGACCCACTCTTCCTCTCCACGCTCAGACTCCGCGTCTGACCACTCCGCCGACCGACCGGCGCTGGTGCGGCTTGTCCGCTCGCCAGCAAACGCTTCGTTCGTCTTCGGAGTTCCCATGTCAAAACACGCTTTGCGTGCAGCCGCACTGGCTGTCGCCTTCCTGCCGGCGCTTGCCGTCGCAGCACCCATTTCTCTTGACCAGGCCTTGGACCTGGCCGCCCAACGTTCCGAAGCCGCCCGCGCGGCTCGTGCAGGAGTTGCCAGTGCTTCCGAGGCGGCCCGAGCCGCAGGCCAGCTGCCGGACCCGATGCTGCATGCCAGCGTCGAGAACTTGCCAGTCGCCGGCGCTGACCGCTTCAGCACGACGCGCGACTCCCAGACGATGAAGCGCATCGGCATCAGCCAGGAATGGCTGTCGAGCGACAAGCGCGCTGCGCGACAAGCAGTTGCCGAGGCCACCGTGGGCCGCGAAGCGGTCCAAGCTCAGATGGCGTCTGCAGATGCGCGCTTGCAGACTGCGCTGGCCTACCTCGATGCCTGGTACGCAGGCGAGGCGCTCAAGCTCACGACACTGACAGAGCACCACGTCCACGAGGAACTCGAAGCAGCGCGTGCCCGTCTCGCCACATCGACCGGCAGCAGCCCCGAGGTGCTTGCGCTGACCGCCGCCCGCGGAGCGGCCGAAGACGAGACGGCGGAAGTCCGGCAGCAGCAAAGCGCCGCCCAGGTCGCCTTGCAGCGATGGGTCGGATTGCCGGCCGACGAATTGGCAACGCTGCCGGTATTGCCGGTCCCTGCCGAGGAGGTCTACATCGCCAGCTCGCCCGTTGTTCTGGCTCTGCGGCGCGACATCGAAGTCGCCCGCCAATCGGCGGCAGTCGCTTCGTCCGAACGCAAGCCCAATTGGGCGTGGGAGGTGTCTTACGGCCAACGAACCGGCTACTCGGACATGGTTTCCTTTGGCGTGAGCATCCCGCTGCAGGTGGCTCCGGCAGAGCGCCAGGACCGCGAGGTGGCAGCGAAACGTGCTCTTGTCGACAAGGCCGAAGCCGAGCTTGCCGAAGCCATGCGAGCTGCGATGGCCGAGTACCGCGCACTCACGAGTGACGCGCAGCGGCTGAAGGAACGCATCGAGCGCTATCGGAGTGGCGTGGTCGCTCCTGCGCAGCAGCGCACCGCCGCGGCGATGGCCGCCTACGGATCCAACCAGGCTTCGCTTGCGAGCCTTTTCGAGGCACGCCACACGGAAGTCGAGGTGCAGCGAAAGCTCTTGACCCTGCAGCGAGACCTCGCCAAGACCCAAGTCCAACTGGCCTTCAAGCCACTGACTCTCGGAGCCGCGCAATGAACCGAAGCTCACTCATTTCGTGTCTCGCTGCCGCGGGTGCTCTGCTGGCCACCGGCAGCTTCTACCTGGGGCGCCACACATCACCGCCCACTGCGCAGCCGATGACCGCATCGTCATCACCTGCCGGCCCCAAGATCCTTTACTGGCACGACCCGATGGTTCCTGGTCAGCGCTTCGACAAGCCGGGCAAGTCACCGTTCATGGACATGCAGCTGGTGCCGGTCTACGCCGACAGCGGTACGGGCGATGGCGGTGTCAAGGTGAGTCCGACGGTGCAGCAGAACCTGGGCATCCGCACGGCGGCGGTGAGGCGCGCCGAAGTGTCGTCGTCCTTCGACGCCGTGGGTGCTGTTCAGTTCGACGAGCGCCTCAGCGTGGCCGTACAGACTCGCGTGGCCGGGTACGTCGAACGACTTGCAGTGCGTGCGCCGATGGAGCAGGTGCGCAAGGGCCAGTTGCTGGCGATCGTCTACGCGCCCGACTGGCTGGGGCCGCAGAACGAGCTGCTGGCCTTGAAGCGCGCCGGTGTCTCGCAAGAGCTCATCGCCGCGGCGCGCGAACGCATGCGCGCGATGTCCATTCCGGAGTCGCTCATCCGGCAGAGTGAGGAGACAGGCACCGCTCAGGCACGCTTCACGCTCACCGCCCCGGTCGGGGGAGTCGTTGCCGAACTTGGTGTGCGTGAAGGCGTTGCGGTCACGTCGGGCACGACACTGTTCCGCATCGCCGGGCTGGAGAAGGTTTGGGCCGTGGCCGAAGTGCCGGAAGCGCAGGCCGTGCATCTCTCACGCGGGCAGAAGGTCAAGGCAATCCTGCAAGCTGACACGTCGCAAGCATTCAGCGGCGAGTTGAAGGAAATCATCCCTCAGGTCAGTGCAAGCACCCGCACGCTGCAGGCCCGCTTCGAGGTCGACAACAAGGGCGGCAAGCTGATGCCTGGCATGCTGCTGCGCCTGCAGGTCGCGGGCGCGAGCGCGTCTCATCTGGTGCTGCCGGCGGAGGCCGTCATCCGCACGGGCAAACGCGCCGTGGTCCTCGTGCGCAAAGAGAACGGGGCCTTCGAGAGCCGTGACGTCGTGGTTGGCCAAGAGCTCGGCGACGACGTCGAGGTGACACAAGGGCTCAACGAAGGTGAACAGGTCGTAGCGAGCGGCCAGTTTCTCATCGACTCCGAGGCTCGGCTGCGTTCCGTCACGGCCGGCATGAGCACACCGGCAGCCGAGCCTGCGTCGGCTGCCTCAAGGCCCGCGGCCCAGCCCTCGGGCGTGCACGTCGGCGAGGGGAAGGTCGAAAGCGTTGAGGCCGATGGCATCACCATCTCGCACGGCCCCATCGCATCGCTGAAGTGGCCGCCGATGACGATGGGCTTCGGCAAGCCGAACCCCAAGGCATTCACCGACATCAAGCCCGGCGACACGGTCCGGTTCGAGTTCAAACAAGGTGGTTCCATGGGCTACGAACTCCTGTCCGTGCATCGGGTCGGAGGTGCCAAGTGATTGCCGCTCTCATCCGGTGGTCGGTCGCCAATCGGTTCCTGGTGCTGATGGCGACCGCCTTTGTCGTGGCGACGGGCTTGTGGTCTGTCAAGAACACCGCCGTGGACGCGTTGCCCGATTTGAGCGACGTCCAGGTCATCGTGCGTACGACGTACCCCGGCAAGCCACCCCAGGTGGTCGAGGACCTCGTCACGTACCCGTTGACCACGACGATGCTGAGCGTGCCCGGGGCGAAGACCGTGCGCGGTTACTCGTTCTTCGGCGACTCGTTCGTCTACATCCTGTTCGACGACAAGACCGACCCATACTGGGCGCGCTCGCGTGTGGTCGAGTCCCTGAACCAGGTGCAGAGCAAGCTACCGCCCGGAGCCAATGCTGCGCTCGGGCCTGACGCGACCGGCGTGGGCTGGGTCTACGAGTACGCGCTGGTCGACCGCACTGGCAAGAATGACATCAGTCAACTGCGCGCGCTGAATGACTGGTTCCTGAAGTTCGAGCTGAAGACCGTCCCCGACGTGGCCGAGGTGGCGAGCATCGGCGGCATGGTCAAGCAGTACCAGGTGGTGCTCGACCCTGATCGCATGCGCGGGCTTGGCGTCACGCAAGCGATGGTGATGGGCGCGCTGCAGAAGGCCAATCAGGCTTCTGGTGGCTCCGTCGTCGAGATGGCCGAAGCCGAGTACATGGTGCGCTCGCGAGGCTTTCTGCAGTCGCTCGCCGACTTTCGCAGCATCCCGCTGTCGGCGGCGGGTACGACGCCGGTGATGCTGAAAGATGTGGCGACGATCCAAATCGGGCCCGAGATGCGGCGCGGTATCGCTGAACTCGATGGGCAGGGCGAAGTGACCGGTGGTGTGGTCGTGATGCGCTCGGGCAAGAACGCCCGCTCGACCATCGAAGCGGTGAAGGCGAAGCTGGCTGCGCTGAAACCCAGCCTGCCGCCGGGTGTCGAGATCGTGCCCACCTACGACCGCTCGCTGCTGATCGACAGGGCAGTCGAGAACCTGCGCGCCAAGCTGATCGAAGAGTTCATCGTGGTCGCGGTGGTATGTGCCATCTTCCTGTTCCACCTGCGCTCGGCGCTGGTGGCTGTGGTCGCGCTGCCAGTCGGCGTGCTCGCCGCTTTCGTGGTGATGCACTGGCAAGGCGTCAGCGCGAACATCCTCAGCCTGGGCGGCCTTGCGGTGGCCATCGGCGCCATGACCGATGCCTCGGTCGTGATGGTCGAGAACCTCGCCAAGCACCTCGAAGCGTTCGAGACGGCCCAGGGCCGGCGGCTCGGCACGGCAGAGCGCTGGGACCTGGTCGCGCAGTCCTGCGTCGAAGTGGGGCCGGCGCTGTTCTTCTCGTTGCTCGTGATCGCGCTGTCGTTCGTGCCGGTCTTCGCGCTGGAGGCGCAGGAGGGGAAGTTGTTCTCACCGCTCGCATTCACCAAGACCTACGCGATGGCCGCCGCGGCGGGCTTGTCGGTGACGCTGGTGCCGGTGCTGATGGGCTACTTCATTCGAGGCCGCATCCCGCACGAAGCGTCCAACCCGCTCAACCGCTTTCTCGTTGCCGTGTACCGGCCGGCGCTCGAAGCCGTGCTTCGCTTTCCGAAGGCAACGCTCATCGTCGCCGCTGTGCTGTTGGGGTTGACGGCAATCCCGGCTCTGCGTCTAGGCGGTGAGTTCATGCCAGCGCTCGACGAGGGCGACCTGCTGTACATGCCCAGTGCGTTGCCGGGTCTGTCGGCGTCGAAGGCGTCTCAGCTTTTGCAGCAGACCGACCGTCTCATCAAGACCATTCCGGAAGTCGAGCGCGTCTTCGGCAAGGCCGGCCGCGCCGATACCGCCACCGACCCGGCGCCGCTCGAGATGTTCGAGACCACCATCCAGTTCAAGCCGCGTGACCAGTGGCGAGCGGGCATGACGCCCGACAAGCTGGTGGAAGAGCTGGACCGCGTGGTCAAGGTGCCTGGCCTCTCCAACGTCTGGGTACCGCCCATCCGCAATCGCATCGACATGCTCGCCACCGGTATCAAGAGCCCCGTGGGGATCAAGGTCGCCGGGGCTGACCTCGCGATCATCGACAAGCTGACGATGCAGATCGAGGTGGCGATGAGGAGCGTGCCCGGCGTGTCGTCGGCACTGGCAGAGCGGCTGACGGGTGGGCGCTATATCGATGTCGATGTAGACCGCCTCGCGGCGGCTCGCTACGGCCTGTCGGTGGCCGACGTGCAGGCCGTCGTGTCCACGGCCATCGGAGGCGACAACGTCGGCGAGGTCATCCAGGGCCGCGAGCGTTATCCCATCAACGTGCGTTACCCGCGCGAGATCCGCGACTCGCTGGAGCGCCTTCGGCAACTGCCGTTCGTGACTGAGAGAGGGGCCCAACTCCTGCTGCAGGACGTGGCCAGAATCTCCGTCGAAGACGGACCGCCGATGCTGCGCAGCGAGAACGCGCGGCTGTCGGGCTGGGTGTATGTCGACGTGCGCGGTCGCGACCTGCGTTCGGTGGTCAACGACATGCAGGCCGCGGTGGCCCGGCAGGTCGCGATGCCTGCGGGCTATGCCGTGTCGTGGTCGGGCCAGTTCGAGTACCTGGAGCGTGCCACCGAGCGGCTGAAGCTCGTGGTGCCTGTCATGCTGGCCGTCATCTTCGTGCTGCTCTACCTGCTCTTCCGATCGTTCGCCGACGCGGCGCTCGTGATGGCGGCGGTGCCGTTCTCGCTCGTCGGCGGCTTCTGGCTCGTGTGGCTGCTTGGGCACGCGATTTCTGTCGCGACGGTCGTTGGATTCATCGCGCTGGCAGGGGTGGCCGCGGAGTTCGGCGTGGTGATGCTCATCTACCTGAAGAACGCCCATGCCCGCCGCTTGCAAGCCGGCGAGCCTGACACCGAAGAGACTCTGCTCGCCGCCATCCGCGAAGGTGCCGTGCTCCGGGTGCGGCCGAAGGCGATGACGGTCGCAGTCGTCATGGGCGGCCTGTTGCCCATCCTCTGGGGAACGGGCACCGGCTCCGAAGTCATGACGCGCATCGCAGCGCCCATGGCCGGCGGCATGGTCACAGCGCCGCTGCTGAGCATGCTTGTCATTCCTGCGGCCTGGTACTTGGTGCGGCGGCGAGCAAACCTGGCTTTGCGGTTTCAAGAGGCCAACGCAAGTCGGGGGCCATAAAAAACTGATCACCACCCTCTGTGTCGTCACTGGTTTCGCGCTGGCCGCACGCGCCCGTGCGAACGAAGAAGGCGATTGCCACCTCCATGGCAGCCAAGCTGCCGCTCAGGACACCGTATCCGGCTGTGCCGTCAAGCCCTTGGTCGCCGACGGCAAGATCGGTAAGTCGTGGCAAGCCATCGAGCCCGCAAGCCTGGAGCAGGTCGACGGCAAGTGCATGTCCGGGTTGCTGGCACGCAGCGGCCATGCGCTTGTCGCGTTGCGGCCATTTGCTCTCTCGGGGCAGACATAGATTGATTCTTGCCGCTGCTGTGTCCGTCCCATTTTTTGTGACGGCGCGGCGAACCCGGTAGCCCCCAAAAATGACAGGAGACATCAACATGCAACGCAGAAACTTCATCAACCGCGCCGTGGTCGGAACCGCAGCCGGCGCCTCGACCTTGGCCGCCGCTGGAGGCGTCCGAGCGCATGGCCGACATCGCGATCGCCCGACGTTTGTCTTCGTGCACGGCGCCTGGCATGGCGGCTGGTGCTGGTCCGAAGTCGTGCGCCTGCTGGCCGAGCGCGGCTACCCGGCGATTGCGCTCGATCTGCCGGGGCACGGAATCACCGCGCGCCTGCCGCAGGCCTACCTGCAGCAGCCGCAGAGTCTTGCGGCGTTGGCGACCGAGGTGTCGCCGCTGGCGGCGCTGACGCTCGACGACTACCGCGACCACACGTTGAAGATCCTGCGTGGCTTGGTCGACGACAGTGACGATCGCGTGATCCTCGTCGGCCACAGCCTGGGCGGCGCCACGCTCAGCGCGGTCGGTGAAGCGGCGCCCGAGTTGGTGAAGCGCCTCGTGTACCTGACGGCGTTCGTGCCGGTCATGTTCAACAACGTCCTCGCCTATCTGCAGCAGCCGAATTTCGCGAGCTCGCAGGTGCCGCCGTTGTTCGTCGCCGATCCCGCCGTCGTGGGCTGCGCACGAATCAATCACAACTCCGCCGACGCGGCGTACGTGGCCGCGGACAAGAGCGCCTTCTACGGCGATGTGGCCACGCCGGCGTTTCAGGCCGTCGCCAATCTGCTGACGCCGGACGAGCCGATTCAGGCCTTCACGACCCCGGTGGTGGTGACGCCACAGCGCTGGGGTCGCCTGCCACGCACCTTCATCCGCTGCACCGAAGATCGGGCCATCCCGCTCATCGTGCAGGACCAGATGATCTTTGATGCGGATGGCTTCACGCCCAGAAATCGCTTCCAGCAAAAGACGCTGCACACCAGCCACTCGGCCTTCGCGGCGGCGCCGCAGGCATTGACCGACTTTCTGATCAGCCTCGCCTGAGGCGCAGTTCCTGCGGGGTACACCCCGCAAGCCGCCGGCAGACGCGGACGAAATGCGAAGGGTCGACCAACCCGACGCGGCGTCCGATCTCTGCGGTGGTCACGCGGTCGAACGCGGGCGATTCCAGCATGCGGCGGGCGCGTTGCATGCGGTGCTGCATCAAGCGGTCGGCGAAGGTTTGCTGCCGCGATGCGAGCGTCCGGTGCAAGGTTCGGACAGAGATGCCGAGCGTCGCCGCGATGTCGCTGGCACAGAGATCGGGCTCGGTGCAGCGACTGCCCAGGACCTCGTCGATGCGCGCGGCCAGATCCCGGGCCATCGGCGGCTCCGTGCGCTCGCGTTCCAGCGCCAGGCTCAGCAACGAACCCAGGTGGTCGGCCACCAAGCTGGCCGGCAGCGCGCCGATCGGCGTCGACAGCTGTCGCACATAGGCACTCAAGGCCAGGCCCCAGCCCAGGCCGCCGTCGATGCGGTGGCCAAGATGCAGTCGCGAGTCGGGCAGCCAGGTCTCGAGCCACTCGGTCGGCAACTGGATCGAGAAGATGTCGACGTTCTCAGGGAAGTGCAGTTCGTAGCAGCGGCGCGAGTCGATCAACGCGAGATCGCCAGGGAGCAGCCGGTCGGCGTGCACGCCTTGCTGCACCACATTGCAGGGGGTCGATTCCTTGCACAGCAGGTAGTAGAAGTTCTTCCGGCTGCGGGCAATGGCGGCGCGCGTTCGGAACACGTCCTGCGCGCTGCCGCGAACGTGGTTGACCCGCAGGTTGTGCAGCGGCGCAGAGAGCAGCTCGCACCCGAAGCGGCTCGGCATCGGCGAACTGGCTTCCATCTCCAGAAAGCATTCGCAGATGGCGCCGACCCAGTAGTCGAGCCGGTTGCGCGCCTCGACCGCGTCCGTGGACCAGCGCAGCAGGTCCGTGTTCGCAGGCAGCGGTGCGCCCGGTGTTGTCATCGCCTCATCCGGCGTCGGGCTGAACAGCGGGTGCGGCGCGTCGGAAGGCCTCGAGCTGCCCGCAGGCCGCGTCGATGGCCACGAGAAGCGGCCAGCGCGCCATGTCGACCTTGAAGCGCCGCGCGCTCTCGATCTGCGGCACCAGGTAGACATCGGCCAGCGTCGGTCGCTCGCCGCAGGCGAACGGGCCAGGGCGACCTCGGGCTTCGACCAGCGACTGGAACGCATCGAAACCGGCGCCGATCCAGGTGCCGCACCAGTCGTTCACTGCGGCCTCGTCGGCGCCGAAACGATGGCGCAGTGCCTCCAGGATGCGCCGGTTGTTCATCGGGTGGATGTCGCAGCCGACGATCGCCGCGAGGGCGCGGACGTGTGCACGTTCGTTGGCGTCCGAGGGCAGCAAGGGTGGGTCGGGGTAGTGTTCCTCGAGCCACTCGATGATCGCTGGTGTCTGGGTCATGAGCTGCCCGTCAACGTCGAGCGCCGGCACCAGTTGCTGCGGGTTGATCGCCTTGTACGCGTCGGTCAGGTGCTGCTCGCGCCGCAGGTCGACAGCGGCCTGTTCGTAGGCCAGGCCTTTCAGGTTCAGCGCGATGCGCAGGCGGTGCGAGGTGCCGCTGCGGAAAAAACTGTAGAGCTTCATGGTTTCAGAGGGGTGTGAACTTTTGTCTGGTGAGGCGTGCACCGTACCGTCATCCCGGCGAACGCCGGGATCCACTGCATGATCATCTCGGTGTTGTCCGGGCGTCGGGGCTTTGCCATCAATGGATCCCGGCGTTCGCCGGGATGACGCTTCTCGATGTTCTCTGAAGTTTTCTAAAAATTCGCACCCTCTCACACTCCCAGGTACTGGTGAACGATTGCAGGTTGAGCGCGCAATGAATCGGAATCACCCTGCCACACGACACGCCCCTTCTCGATCACGACATGGCGATCGGCCAGGTGCAGAAGACGCCCCACGTTCTTGTCGATCACGATCTGCGCAAGCCCCTCGCGCTTGAGTTTGGCAAGCGTGCGCCAGATCTCGTCGCGAATGACGGGCGCGAGCCCTTCGGTCGCTTCGTCAAGCACGAGCAGTTTCGGGTTCGTCATCAGGGCACGGCCGATCGCGAGCATCTGCTGTTCGCCACCCGACAGCTGCCAGCCGAGGTTGCTGCGCCGCTCACGCAGTCTGGGGAAGAACTCGTACACACGGGCCAGCGTCCAGGCACGCGCGCTCGCACCCTTGCCGTCATCGCGCGCCGTGGCGACGAGGTTTTCTTCGACGCTCAGCTCGGTGAAGATCTGCCGGCCTTCAGGGACCAGCGCCAGCCCCTGGCGTGCAATCCGGTGCGCAGGCAAGCCGCGCGTGCGCAACCCGCCGACCGTGATGTCGCCGCCGCTGCTGGCGAGCATGCCGAACAGGCACTTGATGGTCGTCGATCGCCCCATGCCGTTGCGGCCGAGCAGGGTGACGACCTCGCCGGGGCGGACGTCGAAGGAGATGTCGAACAGCACCTGCGCACGGCCGTAGCCAGCTTGCAGGCCGCGCACTGAAAGGTAAGGGTGGTCCATCGTGTTGTCTCGCCGTGCTCAGGCTGTCTCTTCGCCGAGGTAGACCGCGCGCACCTCGGAGTGTGCGCGGATCTCGTCGGGCGTGCCGGTGAACATCACGCTGCCGTAGACCAGCACGCTGATGCGGTCGGCCAACGCGAACACCGCGTCCATGTCGTGCTCGACCAGCAGGATCGTGTAGCGTCCCTTCAGCCCACGCAGCAACGTCGTCACCGCGGCTGACTCCTGCACGCTCATGCCGGCCATGGGCTCGTCGAGCAGCAGGAACTTCGGCTGCGCCGTCAGCGCCATCGCGAGCTCGAGTTGACGACGCTGGCCGTATGCCAGCTCGCCGGCCAAGGCGTCGGCGTGCGTGGCAAGGCCCGCTGCCGTGAGCGCCGCCGCGGCGGCTTCGCGCGCCACCACGTCACCGAGCATCGGCGCCCAGAAGCGCCACGCGCTTCGCTTCGCGGCCAGGGCTGCGAGCACGGCGTTCTCGGTGACGCTGAACTCCTCGAAGATCGAGGTGATCTGGTACGAACGCAGCAGGCCCGCACGCGCACGCTGGTGCACCGGCAGCGCGCTGATGTCTTGCCCATCGAAGACGATGCGGCCCTCGTCGGCGGGCAGCTCGCCGCTGAGCTGGTTGATCAGCGTCGTCTTGCCGGCACCGTTCGGCCCGATCACGGCGTGCAGTTCGCCGGCCCGGATGTCGAGCGAGACATGGTCCGTGACCAGCAGCGCGCCGTAGCGCTTGACCAACCCTTCGGTCTGCAATGAGGACATCAGGCACCTCCCTCGGAGAGAACGGCGGGCGCCGCGGCACGCGGTGCCCTCGGCCACAGGTCGATCAAGCCGACGATGCCGCGCCGGCCGACGAGCGCCATCACGACGATCAGCGGCCCGAAGATCACCATCCAGTGCTCGGTCAGTCCCTTCAGCACTTCTTCGAGGCCGAGGAACACGAGCGCACCGATGACCGGGCCGGCCACCGTGCCGATGCCGCCCAGCACGACCATCACGATCAGTTCGCCCGACACCGTCCAGGCCAGCGAACTTGGAGAGGCGAACGCGTTCAGGTTCGCGAGCAGCAGGCCCGACATCCCGCAGATCGCGCCGGAGATCACGAACGCGACGAGTCGCAGCCGCCGGGCCTCCAGGCCGATCGCGTTGATGCGGCGCGCGTTCTGCCGCGCACCGCGCAGCGCCATGCCGAAGGGCGCGGCGCGCAGCTTCGCCATCCACCACGTGACGAGCGCGAGCACGACGAGCGCGGTGGCGTAGAGCGGCCGCGTCGAACCCAGGTCGACGCTGCCGAACTGGCTGGTGGCGGCGACCGGCAACCCGTCATCGCCGCCGTACTGCTTGAGGCTGACGAGCAGGAAGTAGCCCATCTGGGCGAACGCGAGCGTGATCATGATGAAGGCCATGCCCGAGGTGCGCAGGCTGATCGCGCCCACCCCCAACGCAATCAGCGACGAGGCGATGATGCACAGCGCCAGATGAACCCATCCGCTGGCGATGCCGTGAAACGCCGGCAGCGCGACGGCATAGCTGCCCAGGCCCATGAAGAGGGCGTGACCGAAGCTGACCAGTCCGCCGTAGCCGAGCGCGAGGTTCAGCGCCGAGGCGGCGATCGCGTAGATCAGGATGCGGGCGAAGAACGAGATCCAGAACGGCTGCTCGATGGCGGTCGCGACGAACGGAACCGCGGCGAAGCCGGCGAACAGCAGCGGGACGATCGCGGAACGGTGTAGCAGTGAGGTCATCATCGACTCCTTCGTCAGCCACGCCGGGCCGGAAACAGGCCTTGCGGGCGCAGCGCCAGCACCACGGCCATCAGCAGGTAGACGAGCATCGAGGCCAGCGCCGGGCCGGCGGCATCGGCGACCGAGCGCTCGGCCACCTGGCGCAGCACCAGCGGCAGCAGCACCCGGCCGAGGGTGTCGACGACGCCCACGATCAGCGCCGCATACAGCGCGCCGTTCACCGAGCCGATGCCGCCGATCACGATCACGACCAGGGTCGTGATCAGCACCGGCTCGCCCATGCCGGACTGGACCGACAGCAGCGGCCCCGCCATCGCACCGGCCAGACCGGCCAGCATGGCGCCGACGCCGAACAGCATCGCGTTCAGCAGCCTGATGTTGACGCCGAGTGCGCCGACGAGCTGCGGGTTCTGCGCGCCAGCGCGGATCAGCATGCCGACGCGTGTCTTGTGGATCAGCCCGTACGAGCCGACGGCGACGAGCAGGCCCACCGCGATGATCGCGAAGCGATACGACGGGTAGTTGAAGCCGAACAGCTGCACCGTGCCGGCGAGCACCTCGGGCACCTGCACGAAGAGCGGCTGCGGGCCCCAGACGAGCCGCACCAGCTCGTTGAAGAACATCACGAGGCCGAAGGTCGCGAGCACGTGGTCGAGGTGGTCGCGCCGGTACAAGCGCGAGACGATCGTGAGTTCGAGCACCACGCCCACCAGCAGCGCCGCGCCCATCGCCGCGAGCACCGCGAGCACAAACGAGCCGGTCGCGCCATAGGTGAGGGCGGCCGCGTAGGCGCCGACCATGTACAGCGAGCCGTGCGCCAGGTTCACGAAGCTCATGATCCCGAACACCAGCGTCAGCCCGGCGGCGAGCAGGAACAGCAGCACGCCGTACTGCAAGCCGTTGAGCAGCTGGATGAGCAGCAGCGAGATGCTCATGATCCGGTCCTCAAGGCAGCTTGCACAGCGCCGCGTACGAGTCGGCGTGTGCAGCCAGCGGTGTGCCGATCTGCTTGGTCGCAACCTTGCCGCCCACGCGCACGGTCTCGAAGGCGTAGTAGTTCTGCACCGGCATGTTGTTCGTGCCGAACTGGAACGGGCCGCGCACCGACTTGAATTCGCCGCCCGCCGCCTTCACGCCGGCCGCCAGCTTCTTCGGGTCGCCGCCGGCCTTGCGCAGGCCGAGGTCGAGCACGTTGGCCGCATCGAAGCCCGCGGCTGCATACAGGCTCGGCGTGCGCTTGTATTTCGCCTCGAAGGCAGTGACGAACTTGCGGTTCTCCGGCGTGTCGAGCGAGGCGTCGTACATCGCCGCGCTGATCGCCCCTGCAGCCGTTTCGCCAAGCGAAGGCAGCGTGGTGCCGTCGACGGTGAACACCGAGTACAGCGGCAGCTTGCCGCCCAGGCCAGCCTGGCTCATCTGCTTGACGAAGTTGATGCCCATGCCCCCGGGGTAGAACACGAACACCGCGTCGGGCTTCGCCGACTGGAGCTGCGCGATCTCCGCCGAGTAGTCGGGTTGGTTGACCTGGGTGTAGACCTCGTCGACGACCTCGCCCTTGTAGAAGCGCTTGAAGCCGGCCAGCATGTCCTTGCCGGCCTGGTAGTTCGGCGCCATCAGGTAGAGCCGCTTGATGCCGCGGTCCTGCGCGAACTTGCCCATCGCCTCGGCCGCACCGTCGTTCTGCCAGGCCATCGAGAAGACGTTGGCCTTGCACTGTGCGCCGGCGATTGGCGACGGGCCGGCGTTGGTCGCGATCGCCACCACGCCCGACTCGGCCAGCCGCGGCAGGCTGCCCATCAACACGTTCGAGAACGACAGGCCGACGATGGCGTCGACCTTGTCCTTGTCGATCAGCTTGCGCACGATCTGCTGGCCGACCTCGGGCTTGAGCTGGTCGTCTTCTTTCAGGATGCTGGTCGCTTGGCCACCGAGCTTGCCGCCGAGTTGCTCCACCGCGAGCATGAAGCCGTCGACCTGGTCCTGGCCGACGAGCGCCTGCGGCCCGGACAGCGGCGCCATCAAGCCGATCGTCGTGGCCTGTGCGAAAGCCGACGTAGCCAGCGTGGCGGCGAGCGCCGAGGCGCGAAGGGTGGTTCTGTTCATCGTTGTCTCCTAAAGAATGTGTGGACGACGCCATCCCCGGGGGCCGTCGAGCGCGGCCCCGCAGGACGCGGATCAGCGAAAGCTCAGTCGATCTGCAGATACACGCGCCGCCCGTCGACCTTGACCGGGTAGCTGCGAAGCGCTTCGGTGACGGGCTCACACGTCGGCGTGCCGTCGCGCACGTCGAACTTGCCCTGGTGCAGCGGGCATTCGATCTCGTGGCCATCAAGGAAGCCGTCGCACAGGCGCGCCTGGCCGTGGGTGCAGGTGTTGTCGGTCGCGTAGACCGCGTCGCCGACGGTGTAGAGCGCGATGTCGCGGCCTTCAACCATGACGCCAATGATGTCGTCGGTGGGAAGTTCGTCGGCCGACAGTGCGTCGACCCAGTTGGCGTTGCTCATCGATGGCCTCAGATGGGGTAGATGATCGAGTTGGGGATCATTTCGCTGTCGTAGATGCACTCGCGCGACGCGAACTTGAGCCCTTCGGGTGTGCGCACCACCGTGTCGATGTAGCGACCGACGTTGAACACGGTCGACATCTCCGACAGCTTGGTGCGGAACACCGCGTAGTTCGCCTCGCACTTGAAGCTGTCGCCCTCGGCGCTGCGCACGACCGGCGAGCCGACGACGTGCCGCTGGTAGTACGGGTCGTGGAACAGCGTCTCCTTGATGCCGTAGACGCGGTCCTTCAGCATGCCTTTGCTCGTGAACGACAGCGTCGCGAGCGGGAAGCCGCGCTCAAAGTTCTCGCGCGGCTGGAGCCGGTAGACGCACTGCTCGGTGAAGAACTCGGGCCAGAGATCCCAGTTGCCGGAGTCGACTGCGCTGGCGTAGTCGGCGTAGAGCTGGGTCAGTGCGAGCCAGTCTTCGAAGTTCAGGGTCGCGCTCATCACTCGGCCTCCATCACATCACGCCAGTAGCGGTACATGCCGCGGATCAGCGTCTCGGTGACCATGTGCTCGGTGTCTTCGACCTCGCGCCCGCCGAGTTCGGCCAGCGTGCGGTGGAAGGGCTTGGACTCGAAGGCCTGCTGCGAGAACTCGATCACCTCGCCGTCGTCGGCCGAGACAAAGCCGGCCGGGCCGAACAAGTTGGCCTGGCGCAGCCGGCGCTGGGTCATCTCTTCGGTGTCGTCCTCGAAGCCGAAGTGCGTCCAGACGAAGTCGAAACTGCCGTGACCGTTCGGCTGAATGTGGCGGGTCGAGACGCTGTTGACCTGCTGCTGCAGGATCACGCTCGGGAAAATCGTCGTCATCACCGCAGTGGGAACAGGCGCCCCCACGCTCGGCACTTCGTGCGCTTCGCTGCCCCCCGAGGGGGCGTCCGCCGCCTTGGGGCGGCCCGGCGGCGTCGGGCCACCCCACCAGGGCTCGGGCACGATGTCCAGGAAGCTCGCGTCGTTGAGCTGCATGTTGGCCTTGAAGCTCGACACCTGCGTCACCTGCTCGGCATTGCCGGCGGAGCCGCGTGTGGAAATCATCGCCGCGTGGCGGTGCTTCTCGTCCATGCGCAGCTGCGACTTGTTGTCGGCGCGCCAGAGCCCGAAGGTGACGAACCAGGTGTGCAGCAGCCCCGGGTGATACGGGTCCTTGATGTTCTCCTGCATCAGCTTCCAGTTGCCCGGAATGCGCTGGCGGTTGTAGCCGAGGATCTTCAGCTTGCGGCCGTTGAACAGGCGATCGAAGTAGCCGAGGATCGTCGGGCCGAGGAAGTTTTCGAGCGATTCGACCTCGGGGTCGAACGAGGCGAAGACGACGCCGCCGCGTGTGGCGACCTTGAGCTTCGTCAGGCCATGCTCGCTGGTCTTGAAGTCGGCCGGCATGCCGCCGTGCACCTGCCCGTCCTGCTTCACGCCGCGCCGGAACGGCACGCCTTGCAGGTCGCCCTTGAGCGTGTAGCTCCACTGGTGGTAGGGGCAGACGAACTCCTTGCGATTGCCGTGGCGCTCGCGGCAGAAACGCATGCCGCGGTGGGCGCAGACGTTCTCGACGACGCTGATGCCGCCCTCGGCGTCGCGGGTCATGATGACCGAGCGTTCGCCGACCACGGTGCGCTTGAAGTCGCCGGTGTTCGGGACCTCGGCTTCGAGCCCGACATAGCACCAGTGGTTCTTGTAGAAGAAGCGCTCGAGCTCGCGCTTGTACAGCTCGTCGCTGGTGTAGGTCAGGAACGGGATGCGCGACGTTCCATCGCTTTCCCAGTGCGCCTCGCGCGGGAAGACCGTCGATGTCTCGCTCATGGCTGTCTCCTTGCTTGTCTTGAGTCGGGTGGTCGCGTCGATCAGGCGCCGACTTGGACCTCGATCACGCCCAGCCCAGTGATTGCACCGCGCATCGTGTCGCCCGCCACGACCGCGTTCACGCCCTCGGGGGTGCCGGTCATGATGATGTCGCCAGGTTCCAGCGTCTCGTACTCGGACAGATAGGCGATGCACTCGGACACCGACCAGATCAGCTTGGCGATGTCGGATGACTGGCGCGGCTGGCCGTTGACGGTCAGCGTGATCGCCGCCGCCGATGGGTGGCCGATGTCCTCGGCGCGGTGCAGCGGACCGACCGGCGCCGACAGCGCGAACGACTTGCCGAACTCCCACGGGCGACCCTTGTCGCGCGCTTCGAGCTGAAGGTCGCGGCGGGTCATGTCCAGGCCGACCGCGTAGCCGTACACGTGCTTCAGTGCATCGGCGATGGCGATGTCCCGGCCGCCTCGGCCGATCGCCACCACCAGTTCGATTTCGTGGTGGTAGTTCTTTGTCTTCGACGGGTAGGGCACGCTGGTGGGGTTGGTGGCGTCCACGACGGCGTTGGCCGGCTTCATGAAGAAGAACGGCGGCTCGCGGTCCGGGTCCTTGCCCATCTCGCGGGCGTGGGCGGCGTAATTGCGGCCGACGCAGAAGACGCGGTTGACCGGGAAGCGCTCGTCGCGTCCGGCGACGGTCAGGGTGTGGAGCGGTGGGGTTTCGATGGCGAGTTTCATAAGGTCTTTCAGATCAGGAAAATCACAAGCGCTGTTCACGCCACAGGCCAAGCGCTTGCTGCACCGGCCGATCGGAGAAGCTGAACATGACGGCGTCACGATCAGCGCGCAGTTGCAGGGGGTGCCAAGAGGGCACGACGAAGACATCGTTCTCGTGGAAGCGCCAGGCCTGGTCGCCGACCTTCACCTCGCCGCCGCCTTCGAGGCAGACGACCACCATGCCGTCGGTCGAACGCAGCGGCTTGGTCTCGAAGCCGGCCGGCAACCACTGCGCGAACGCACCGATCGTCGGCATCGGCGACGCGCCGGTGCCGGGGTTCACGTAGCGCAACTTGAAACCGTGGTGAGCGTCCGGCGTGCCGTGCGCGATCGCCTGCAGCGAGGCGCGGGTGCGCTCGAACGGGTAGACGAACACGCGCGTCGGGTCAGCAGGCTTTGGCGTGTAGTCGATCGGCACCATGTTCGCGCCGTAACGCGCGAGTGCGTCGCCCTCGGGCCTCAGCGACTGCTGAGTGGTCTGCTCGCTCTTCTCAGCGAAACCGGCGTCGAGGAAGCGCACGATGGGGATGTCGAGCCCGTCGAGCCACACGACGGGTTGATCGCCGAGGTTGCCATGGTCGTGCCAGGTCCAGGCCGGCGTGATGATGAAGTCGCCACGGTGCATCGTCGTGCGCTCGCCGTCGACCGCCGTGTACGCCCCTTCGCCGTCGAGCACCAACCGCAGCGCCGACTGCGTGTGGCGGTGCGCGGGTGCCACCTCGCCTGGAAGGATCAATTGCAGGCCGGCGTACAGCGATTGCGTGATGCACGACTGGCCGCGCAGGCCCGGGTTCTCGAGGATCAGCACGCGGCGCTCGGCTTCTTCCGCGCTGATCAGCCGGCCGGCCTCGAGCACCTGCTCGCGCAGTTCGGCGTAGCGCCAGATCGCCGCTTGCGCGGGCGACTGCGGCTGGGTCGGCACGAGTGCGTGCAGCACCTCCCACAGTGGCGTCATGTGGTTCGCGCCGATGCGGTCGTAGTAGGCAGCGCGTTCGCGCAGCGCGGCGGGGGAAAGCTTGGCGGCGTGCATGGCGCGCTCCATCAGGTCGGTTGGGTGTAGAACGCGTCGGCATAGATCCGTGCCGGATCGATGCCTTTCTGGCGCGCGAGAACGGTGGCGGCTTCGACCATCGGCGGCGAACCGCACAGGTAGGCGCGCCAGCCATCGAGAGAGCCCAAATCGTGTTCGATCACTTCGGTCACCAGGCCAGAGCGGAGGCCGCAGCGCTGCTCGCGCGGATCGCCGCCCGACGTGACGACGACGTGCAGCTTGAACGCCGAGTGCCTGCGCTCGATCTCCATCAGCCAGTCGAGCCCATACACATCGCGCGGCGAGCGCACGCCGAAGTACAGGTGGATCGGGTTCGGCATGCCTTGCGCGATGGCGCCACGCAGGATCGACAGGATCGGCGCGAGCCCGGTGCCACCCGCGACGCACAGCACCGGGCCTTCGTGCTTGGTGCGCAGATACGCGCTCCCGAGCGGCCCGCTGACGCGCACGGTGTCGCCGGGCTTCAACTCGTTGGCGATGTAGCCCGACACGCGCCCGCCGGCGACGACACGGACGTGAAACTCCAGGGTCGCATCCCCCGCCACGCCCGCCATCGAGTAGGGCCGAACGTGTTCGGGTGTGAACTGCAGTTGCGCGTACTGGCCGGGCGAGAACTCGAGCGGCTTGGCCGGCTTCAATATGACGCGCTTGATGTCGTGCGTCAGGGTCTCGACGGCCTGCACGGTCGCCTTGATGATGCGAGCCGGGTGCACGACGACTTCGTCGGGCTCGGGGATCTCGATCGTGCAGGGCTCGGTCAGGAAGGTCTGGCAGGCGAGCACGTAGGCGTCTTGCCCGTCGAGCGGGTTTTGCTGCGCTCCGCCCGAATCAAGCACGTCGCCTGCGACCACCCGGCACCGGCAGGTGCCGCATCGGCCCGCCATGCAGCTGTACGACATCGGCACCTGCGCGTTGCGCAATGCGTCGAGCAGGTTCGCGCCGGGCTCGACGTCGATGACCTTCTGCAGCGGTTGGATCAGCACTTCCATGGCCGGCATGTTGGGTGCCAAATCCGTATCAGCCAATGGGATTTCAGATATAAGACGCATCACTCACGGTGATACACAGGGAAACTACGGAGGCACTATGGAACTGCACGAACTCGATCTGAACCTGCTCGTCGTCTTCAACCAGCTGCTGGTCGAGCGGCGCGTGTCGAAGGTGGCCGAGAGCTTGGGCGTGTCGCAGCCCGCAGTGAGCAACTCGCTCGCGAAGCTGCGCAAGCTGCTGGGCGATGAGCTGTTCCTGCGCACGCCGAAGGGCATGGAGCCCACGCCCTATGCCGACCAGCTTGCCGAATCGGTGAGCTATGCGCTGGCGATGATCCACAGCGGCGTCAACCAGCGCACCAGCTTCGAGCCGTCGAGCGCGCAGCGTTCGTTCACGATCGGCATGACCGACATCGGTGAGATCTACTTCCTGCCGGCGCTGATCGAACGCCTGCGACGCGATGCCCCTGGCGTGACGCTCAGCACCGTGCGGAACACGACGGTCAATGTGCGCGACGAACTCGAAGCTGGCAAGGTCGACATCGCGATCGGCCTGCTGCCGCATCTCAAGGCGGGCTTCTTTCAGCGCCGGCTGTTCATGCAGAGTTATGTCTGCCTGATGCGGCGCGGTCACCGGCTCGACAAGCGCAGGCTCTCACTGGCGGAGTTCTCTGCCGCCGAGCACCTCGTGGTCGTCTCGGCAGGCACCGGGCACGGCAAGGTGGATGAGTTGCTTCAACGCAGCGGGATCGAACGCACGGTTCGCCTGAACGTGCCCCACTACGTCAGCGTCGGCCACATTCTTCAGGGTTCGGACCTCATTGCGACCGTGCCCGAACGTCTCGCGGATCGGCTGCTCGGCCCCTTTGGCCTGGTGAAGGTTGCGCATCCCGCGAAGCTGCCGGAGATTGCGATCAACGTCTTCTGGCACGCAAAGTACCACCGCTCGCCTGCGAATCGCTGGCTACGAAGCGTGCTGTTCGAGCTGTTCAGCGATGGGAAGTCTGGCGCAGCAAAGTCTGACTAGAGATCCATCGCGAAGACCGTTTCGATCAGCGCGAAAGGAACGCAAGTGCCTTGGGTACGAAGTCAGCATGGAACTGGAACACCGCGCCGTGTCCGGAATCGGGATAGATGATGAGTTCGCTGTTCGGAAGGCGTTGCGCCAGATCGCGCGTGTTCTTGCTCGGGACCATGCGATCGCTGTCGCCGTTCGCGACGAGAACGGGGTGATGAACCTTTGACAGATCCGCAGGCTTCTTCTCGCCCCACAAGCGCAGCGCCTTCAACTGCGCCTGCAGCGCGGTCACGGTGATTTTCTTGTCGCGGTCTTTGGATCGTTCTTGTATGCGAAGCAGGAACTCCTTCCCCGCACGGATGCCGGCAGGCGTCCGGGTGAAGAACAGAAACTGCTTCGGATCCTGAAACGTGAGCAGGCCTCGGATCATGTCCAGGTAGGTGACCCGGGCCACCTTGCTGATGCCTTCACCACCAGCGGGGCCTGTCCCCGTGATGATCATCTTGCGCACGAGCCGCGGCTCCATCAGCACGATCTCCTGCGCAATCATCCCGCCCATCGAAAACCCGAAGAGATCCACCTGGTCGAAGCCCATGGCCTTGATGAAGGTGATGGCGTCCCTGGCCATCTCCTCGATCGATGCCGCCGGAGCGCCACTGGACGCGCCGACACCTCGGTTGTCGAAGGTGATCACGCGATGCTTCGTAGCGAGTCCGTCGACGACTCGCGGATCCCAGTTGTCCAGAACGGCCGCCAGGTGAATGAGGCAAACGACCGGCGTGCCGGGGTTGTCTGTCTCGAGTTCCCGGTAGGCGAACTTCACGCCACCTGCGGTGATCGTCCGGGTTGGAACGTCTTTCCAGGTGACTGCCGGCTTTTGCGACACGCTCATGTTGTGCTTCCTACCGAAAGGGCCGGATAGTCGGTGTAGCCTTTGGGCCCAGAGGTGTAGAACGTCGCCATGTCCACGGCATTCAGCGCCGCGTTGGCCCGCATGCGCTCCACGAGATCGGGGTTGGCGAGGAAGGGGCGGGCGAAGGCGACGAGATCTGCCCGGCCTGCGTCGAGCACGCTTTCCGCACCGGCACGATCGAAGCCGCCAGCCAGGATGAACAAGCCCTGGAACGCAGCGCGAAGCCGAAGTTTCAAATCGGCAGGCACCGGCGGCGCGCCGAGCGCCGAGTGATCCAGCAGGTGGACGTACAGGATGCCCAGTTGCGAGAGTTCCTTGGTGAGCGCCAGGTACTGAGGCGCAACGTCGGGGAAGGCGCCTGTGCTGTTGAACACGCCGTAGGGCGACAGCCGGACCCCGACGCGGTGTGCTCCGATGGCCGCGACCGTGGCGCGGGTGACCTCGAGCGCAAAGCGATTGCGGCCTTCGATGCCGCCGCCGTAGGCGTCAGTGCGCTGGTTCACATTGGCGTTCAGGAACTGCTCGATAAGATAGCCGTTCGCGGCATGCAGCTCGACGCCATCGAATCCCGCTTCGATGGCGAGCTGCGCCGACTTGGCGTACTCCGCCACGGCGTGGTCGATGTCGGTGGCGGTCATCGCCCGCGGGGCGCTGTGCGGCTGCATGCCCTGCGAGTCGGTGTACATCTCACCGGGGCAAGCATCGGCCATGGGCCCGATCACCTCTGCACCCACCGGCAGGTTGGCCACATGGCTCACACGACCGGTGTGCATCAGCTGAATGAAGATCTTGCCGCCCTTGGCGTGGACCGCATCGGTGACTGCCTTCCATCCACGCACCTGGGCCTCATTGAAGAGCCCCGGGATGCGAGCGTAGCCCAGGCCGTTGGGCGAGGGCGAGGTGCCCTCGGTGATGATCAGGCCGGCTGTTGCACGCTGGCCGTAGTACTCGGCCATCAGTGCGTTGGGTGTGTTGGCATCGACCGCGCGACTGCGCGTCATCGGCGCCATGACGGCGCGGTTGGCGAGTTGAAGCGAAGCAGTCGCAAGAGGTTCGAAAAGCATGGTGGTCCTTGAAGCAGTGAAGGGCGTTCGGGCTCGGGAGATGACTGGGCTTGGCCGCGACGGACTCGCTAGCGCGCGAGGAAATCGAGCGCCTTGGGTACGAAGTCGGCGTGGTACTGAAACACTCCGCCATGACCGGCATCGGGATAGATGACGAGGGCGCTGTTCGGGAGGCGCCGCGCTAGGTCGCGCGAGTTGGGCGTCGGAACCATCCGGTCATCGTCGCCATTGACGACAAGAACCGGTTGCTTGATCACGGAGAGGTCAGCGGGCTTCTTCTGCCCCCATGCGCTCAATGCCTGCAGCTGCGACACATAGGCACCGGTGGCGATCTCTTTGTCACGGCCCTGCGAGCGTTCCTTCAATCGCGCCAGGAACGCTTTGCCAGCCTCAATGCCATTGGGTGTGCGAGTGAAGAACAAGTACTGCTTCGGATCCTGGCCCGTGAACGAAGCTCGGAGCAGGTCGTAGTTCGCGACGCCAGCGACCGTGCTAATGCCTTCACCGCCAGCCGGACCAGTCCCAGCCAGAATCATCTTGCGAATGAGTTGCGGTTCCTTGAGCACGATCTCCTGGGAAATCATTCCACCCATAGAAAAGCCGAAGAGGTCAACCTGTGTGAAGCCCATCCCTTTGATGAAGGTGAGGGCATCGTCTGCCATTTGCTCCATCGAATTTGCAGGCGAGCCGGTGGACGCGCCGACGCCACGGTTGTCGAACACGATCACGTGGTGCTTCGCCGCAATGCCATCTACAACCCGCGGATCCCAGTTGTCCAGTACGGCGGCCAAGTGGTTCAGAAACACCACCGGCGTCCCGCCATGTTGCTTCCCGAGTTCGCGGTAGGCGAAGTCCACGCCTCCCGCGGAAAGAGTTTTCGTCGGCACATTGGTCCAGCTGATCCCCGTCGCTTGCGCCGCTGCCGTTTGACTGGTCTGGGCTCTGTCAGGCTGGCCATCACCCGTTGCTGCTGCCTGTGAGGCGAACGGTGCGATCAAGGCGAAGGTCAGGGCGACGGTTTTCAATGGGTTGCGCATTGGAGGGTGGCCCTTGGGGCAGTGAAGGTCATTCGAGAACTGATCGTTGGCAGAGGGATTGAATCGATCTCATGCGCCCTGGGGCAGATAGCTGGGCCTGGCCGCCGTCATCCCGGCCTTGATCTGCAGGGTGAGTTCATCGGCCAGCACTTCATCGAAGCCCGATTCGAGTCCGTCGAGCGCACGCTTGACGATCGCCTCGGGGCTGGACTTCGGAACATCGAAGCCGCGCGTGAGGTCGGTGTCGACATAGGCCATGTGCAGCCCCAGCACCTGGGTCTTCTGCGCCGCCAGCTCGTTGCGCAGGGCATTGGTGAGCGACCAGGCTGCGGATTTGCTGGCCGAATAGGCGGCCAACTCGCCGCCGTTCACCCATGAGGCGACCGACAGCACATTGAGCAACCCGCCACCGCCGTTGGCCTTGAGAACCGGCGCGAAGGCCTTGCTCATGCGCAACACGGCGAAGAAGTTGGTCTCGAAGATGCGCCGCGTCACCTCGTCGCTGTCGGCGGCGAGAAAGCCTCCCGGCTGCGCAACGCCGGCGTTGTTGATCACCAGCGTGACATCCGACGCCAGCGAGGCCGCCGCGGCCACGTCTTCTGGCTTGTTGACGTCGAGTCGCAGGGCCTGAACACCGGGCTGGGTGATGGACGCGGGGTCGCGGGCAGCTGCGTAGACCTTGCGGGCTCCGCGGGCGAGCAGCTCGCGTGCGAATGCCAGGCCGATGCCACGATTGGCACCGGTAACGAGGACAACAGCGTTTTCAATTTTCATGGGAATCTCCAAAGAGGGGGCAAACAGGATTCAGATGCCGGCTTGCAGGTCTTGCGGCAGCACTGAGATGAACAAGCTCACTTGAGCTTGATGACGACCTTGCCCTTCGCGCGGCCGGCCTCGACATAGGCCATGGCCTCGTTGGTCGACTCGAACGGGAAGACCCGGTCCACCACGGGGCGGATGACACCAGCATCGAAGAGGCGGGTGATCTCGCGCAGTTGGCTACCGTTCGCCTTCATGAAGAGGAACGAGTAGTCAATGCCTCGGCCCTGCGCCTTTCGCCGCACGCCTGAGCTCAGCAGCCGCATGACCAGCTTCACGAACCCGGGTGCAGCGATTTCCTTGCCGAATTCGGGATCAGGCGGCCCCGAGATGGAGATCAACTTGCCGCCGCTCTTGAGCACGCGGAGGGATTTCTCGAGCGTCTTGCCGTCCTGGCTGTTCAAGACCACGTCGTAGTCGCGCAAGACATCCTCGAAGTCCTGCCTCTTGTAGTCGATGACGACGTCTGCGCCCAGACTCTTCACCAGCGCGACATTGGTCGTGCTCGTCGTCGTGGCCACGGTGGCGCCCAGATGCTTGGCCAACTGGATGGCAAACGTGCCAACGCCGCCGGAGCCGGCCTGAATGAAGACCTTCTGCCCCTTCTTCAGGTTGGCCTTCTCGACCAGGGCCTGCCATGCCGTCAAGGCCACCAGCGGAACGGAAGCGGCTTCTTCCATCGTGAGGTTCTTGGGCTTGAGCGCCAGCGAAGCTTCCTTGACGGGGATGAACTCAGCGAACGTACCGATGCGAAAGTCATCCGGCCGCGCATAGACCTCATCGCCCAGCTTGAACTGCCGCACGCGCGGGCCGACCTTGACGACCACCCCAGCGACGTCGTGACCCAGGATGGTGGGCAGGCGATAGGGCAGGATGAGCTTGAACTCTCCGTTCCGGACCTTGGAGTCCAGCAGGTTCACGCCGGCGGCATGGACTTGGACCAAGACCTCGTCGTCGCGCAGCTCCGGAGTCGGCATGTCTGCCAACCGCAATGCGCGCTTTTTTCCATACCGCTCGAGAACAAATGCTTTCATGCTTCTTCCTTGGTCCTGGCGTATCCAGGGTTGCGAACGGCCCAGCATTGACAAGATTCATCTTCGTTTTGCATGATGAATGTCATATGTTCAGGCAAAAAAATGGGCAGCACTTCTCAGTGAAATTCAGGCGGGGGCCAAGTGCTTCAGTGCGGCTTCGCACAGGTTGTTTGAGAGAGCGGGCTCGTCGACCACGCGAGCCAGCAGCAAGGTGCCCACCATGGTGGCGACGGTCACGAGTGCTTGTTCGTGGGCACCGGGCTGCCCCCAGTCCGGCGACTGGCGAGCGACCAGGTCGATCATTTCCTTGATGTGCCGGGTGGTCACTCGGCGTACTTCGGGTGTCTGGCGCGGCGTCTCCGACCCCAGCGCGGCCAAGGGGCACCCCAGCTCTACATGCGCAAGGTGCTGCGGCGACAGATAGGCGCGAAGCATGGATGAAAGAGCCTGTTGGGGAGGCACGCTGGCGACGACGTCCGCCGCCGCGGCAGCGGACTCAGCGCAGGCCCGACTCGCCGCTTCTGCAAGCATGGCCTCGCGCGACGTGAAGTGGGCGTAGAAGGCGCCATGGGTCAGGCCAGCCTCCTTCATGATGTCGGCAACTCCGGTACCGTCGTAGCCGCTGCGACGGATCGCTCGCGCTGCGACGGACACGATGCGTTCGTGTGAGGCTTCCTTGGCCGCTGCTCTGATGTTGGGCTTTGCATTTCGCATGATGCTAATCATACACAATTCGCAAAGCCCGTGTTGTGAAGCTTTTGGCAATGCTGTCAGCCAGCACTGCGCCAGCACCACCCTGTTGCCAATTGCTCAGCATGGCGCCTCGTCATGCCAGCGCGCAACTCGCCTATGGCAAACACCGGTTTGAAAGGGAGGCAGCGATTGGAGGGAACGGTGGGACGCGCACGGCTGCGTTTTGTCGCGAGGCTCTTCGTTGAAGAGAGATTTCCTGGCGCTTTATCGAGGCCCTTACTCCATCTTGATGTTGCCTGCCTACGCGAGCTGCAACGATCGAGCGGTAACCCTTAGGGCCGCTCGTCACCCGCAAGGCCGACGACCCATTTCGCGATGCCGGCTGTGCTGCGGAACTCGTCGCACGAGCGCGCAGGAATGTCCGGGTAACGCTCGTTCCACATGCGTGCCAAGGCTTGCCCTGGCCCGATCTCCAGCACACAGCTCGGGCGACGCGCGTGAATGTTCTCCATGCATTCGTCCCAGCGAACGGTTGATGCGATCTGCACCGACAGCGCCTTCCTGGCGCTGGTTTCGTCGTGCACGCGATCGATGGCATTGCTGAACAAGGCGGTGCGCGGCGCGTTGAAACGGACAGCCGACAGCGTGCGCAGAAAGTCATCCGCGGCCTCATGCATCCAGGGCGTGTGCGACGCAACGCCGACCCGCAATCGGGTGCAGCGCGCGCCCAGGCTCGCAGCGGCGAGCTCAGCTTGATCAAGCCGTGCATGCGGCCCACCGAGCACGACGCTGCCGACGCCGATGCGTATCGCGACGGCGACACCCGTGTTCCCGCAGATCCGGTCGATCGCCTCGCCATCGAGGCCGCCGACAGCGAGCAATCCCCCCGGCGCTTGTTCGGCACACCGGTCCATCGCCTCCGCTCGTCGGCCGGATAAGGCCAGCGCGCATTCCGCGTCGAACACCCCTGCCGCGCTGAAGGCTGCCAATTCGCCGACGCTGTAGCCCGCGATGGCCGAGGGCGCGGGCAGGGCGGCTGAGATCTGATGCCACGCCGCCAGGGCCAGCCCGGTCAGCAGCATCTGCGCATGAGTGTTGCGCTCGGCCCACCTCGCATCCGTGATGGCCGAACGCCAGTCGGGTGTAGCCAGCCTCTCGCACATGGCGTGCACGATCGCGTCGTCGGCCAGCCAGGGCAGCATGTCGGGGTGCTGCGTTCCCTGCCCGGAAAACAGAAGCGCGAAGCTCATGGCGCGGCAGAGGCTGGCCCAAGCAAGCCCAGCCGCTGCATCCAGCATGCGGCCGCCAGCATGTCGGCGGCCCCGCCGGGCGAAAGGCGTCGGCGCACGAAGTCGTCGCCGACGTTGCGGGCCGCCGCCGCGCCACCCGATTGCGACGCTCCGCCAGCTTCCAGGAATGCGCGTGCTGCATGCTGGGCATGGCGCAGCCCCTCCATGCCGCCTCGGTGAGCGAGGTTGCTGTCGTCGAGGACCGCCATGATGCTGAACAAGGTGTCGAGCAGAACCTGCTGGCGGTTGAGGCCGCGGGCGCCCGCGGCGTGCATGGCCGGCAGCGCCGTCTCGAACAGCACCGGAAAGCCGAGCGCCGCTTCGGTGGAGGCACTGCGCAGGCCGTAGCGGCGCGCGGCCAATCCGCCTGGCAGAGTTGGCGTGCGGCTGGCCCGAGTTGCAAGCGCGTCGCCCCAACGCGCCAGCAAGGTGCTTCGCAGCAACGAAGCTGTGACGGGGTGGCCCTGCGCCGCGACCGCGCCGGCTGCGGCGCACAGCAGCCCCAGCATGAAAACCGAGCCCCGGTGCGTGTTGATGCCGCCCGTCGCGGCAAGCATGCTCGCCTCGGCGTCGATGCCGCAACGTTCGAGCGCCTGGAAGGGCGCTCCATCTGCGCCCAGGCCAGCGATGCACACGAAATAGCTGCGCAGGGCGAACAGGCTGCGCATGAAGGTGTGCGCGTCCATGTCGGTGTGGCTGCCCGTGTCGGTCGGGGTCACGAGCCCCGGCTTCGGCGACAGCGTCAGCTCGTCGTGCAACGCGAGCGTCGCTGCGCGGCCGATGGCCTGCGACGCGAAACCAGGCTCGGAGGGCAGGCGCGCATTGAAAGCGACGGCCGCGGCGGGGCTCATGTCGACACCATCTCCGCAGTGGCATGAGGCGAGCAGGGAGCCTGCGAGAGCGAACTGCCGTCGATCCGCTTGACCAGCAGCGCGCGCGCACGGCCGGCGCGCCAGGCGAGCCACTCACGCCATGCGACCGCGGCGCCGCCGTCGAAGACCAGCTCGCCATCCAGCCGAGGCCGCTCGCAAGGGAACGACTGAAGCAGCGCCGCTGCCGCGTCCGCCTGCGCCATGTCCGACACGGTGATCCAGGTGTCGACGTCGGAGCTTGCCCGCACGTGGTCGAGCTGGGTGAAATGTTTCCAGCCATAGCTGCCGTGCATGCGTGCGACGACGCCGAGCGCATGCAGGCGCGCACAGAGCTCGCGCCACGGTCGGCGCGCTGCGGCGGGCAGCAAGCGCGTGACCAGCTCGGCCTGCGGAAACTCATCGAAGTACAGCACGTCACCGCGAGGCACGCCGAGTGCGATGCGCCTGCGATCCCAGCGGTCGGGCGCCGGCAACCCCATCGCGATGGTGTCGGCGTCGCCCGGCATCTGCTGGGTGACGACGAGAGGCAGGCGATGCATGGCCCAGTGTGCGAGGCACTCTTGCGCCATTGCATCCCATGGCCGGCTGCGAACGCGGTCCCAGCCGGGCTGCGTGAGCCAAGCGATCTGATGCCGGTGCAGCGGGGTCATGTCAGCCCGCCGTCATGCCGCGTCCAGCACCCGTTGCATCACCGAAGCAGCCATCAAGCGGCCACCGCGTGCGAGGCCGTCCTGCGCACGCCGGTCCTCCACAGGTGCGTTCGCCAGCGCCTCGCGCAGCGAGCCCGCGAGGTCGCCTTGCCACAGCGCACGCACGCCCCCCATCGCAACATAGTTGCCGACGCCTGGTGCGAATACCGGATTCGATTGCGACAAGGCGGTCAGCATGGCCTCGGGCAGCTTGGTCACGCGTGCCATGGCCGGGATGCGCATCACGCGGATCTCGGCCTCGGGCAGCGCATCGCACGCGTCCGCGATGAGCCCCGACGTGATGAACCCACCCGACAAGGCCTGGTCGTACACCACGCCGAGCACTCGGTGGCTGCGGCGGCGCGCAAAGTCGATGGCCATGCCCAGATGCGCCATCGCGCGGTTGATGCCCAGCAGTTCGTCACGCCGGCGCAATTGCTGGCCTTGCGTGTCGATGAGCAGCAGGATGGGGCGCCCGGGGTGATGTGTCACCGTGTCGAGCACCGCCCGTGCCTGTACCAGTGCGAGCCGCACGCCAATGGGCGCGTGGTTGGTGGTGCCGATCACGGCGAGAGGCTCGCCGTCGAAGGACACGGTGCCGTGCAGAAAATCGCCGTCTTGTGCAATGCCATGCTCGGCACCGAACAGGGTAGTGGCCAGGGTGTTCCAGTCCATGTCGTGGCTCCTCAATGAGGACGCAGCGCGCGCACCGCGTCCACGTCCAGGTGGGTCACAGACGCCGCGTCGGCGACACCGAGGCGGCCCCACAGCGCGACGGCGTCGTCACCTTCCGTCGACTCCGGCAGCAGCTGCAGGCGTGCGGCGAGCAGGGTGTGCTCCGCCTCGAGCAGGTCGAGCGTGATGGGGCTTGATGCATCCAGGCTCGCGATCGCTGCGGCGCGGAAGGCCTCGACGTCGTCTTCCACCAGCACGTCGCAATCACCGGTAAGGAAGCGGTGCTTGCCGCCGGTGGTGCGCCACACCAGGGCGCGATCTCGCGAGTCGAATTCATCGACACCGTGCGAAGCCTCGATCACCTCGGGCCCGGACATCGCCAGGCGCCCCATGTCGCTCATCACGATGCGGTCGGCACAGCGCGCGACGATGCCCATGCCGCCGAAGCAGCCGTTGGCACCACCGATCAGCACGACGACCGGAATGCCTGCCGCGCGCACGTCCAGCAGGGCACGCATCACCTCCGACACGGCGATCAGCCCCGCATTCGCTTCGTGCAGCCGCACGCCACCCGACTCGGCCAGCAGCAGCACGGCATCAGGCTTGTCGCGCAACGCGCGGCGCAGCAAGCCAACCAGCTTAGCGCCATGCACTTCGCCGACGCCGCCGCCCATGAACTCGCCCTCCTGCGCGGCAACGAAGACAGTGCGCCCCGCCAGCATCGCGCGACCGATGGCCACGCCGTCGTCGAACGCCGACGGCACGCCCAGTTGCGCGAGGTGCGGGCTGGTCAGGCGCTGCGCGGGGGGGAGCCACTCGTGGAAGCTTCCCGGGTCGACGATGCGCGCGAGCCGATCGCGCGCAGAGCACTCCGCGTAGGAAACGATGTTCATCATGGAAGCTCCGAAATGGCTTGGTCCAGGCGAAGGCTGACCACCGCCGGCGTGGCGCCCATGTCGTTGATCGACACATGCAAGCCTGCGAGCGGGTGGCGTTGATGGAAGTCGCGTGCCACCGCTTCCCAGATCGGGCCGAAGCCGCGCGCCGAGGTTTCAATGTGGATCGTGCAGTCGGTGCCGGAGGCGGGCTCGAGCAGCACTTCAAGATTGCCGGAGCCGACGACGCCGACCAGCACCGGCGCGAAGGCGCCGGCGGGGCGCTGCCCGGTGAAGCTGTAGTCCAGGGTCTCGAGACCGGGGGAGATGTCGCTCATGTGTGTCTCTCGGTTTACCAGTTGCGGAAGCGCTTCGGCGGGTTGTAGAGCCCATGCGAGGCGCGCACGAGGTCGCGCATGCTGCGCGCGGCGAGCAGGTTGCGCGTGGCCTGGCGCGGGTCGACGCCGAGATCTTCCGGGCGCTGGATGACGCCGCGATCACGCAGGTTCTCGACCATGCGCCGGTCGCGCGCGAGGCCGACGGCCGTGTAGCCCGCCACGCCGCGGATCGCCTGCTCGCGCTCTGCGTCGCTGCGGCACAGCAGCAGGTTGGCGATGCCTTCCTCGGTGAGGATGTGCGTCACGTCTTCGCCGTAGATCATGATCGGCGGCAGTTCCATGCCGGCTTGTTCCTGCAGCGTCCACGCATCGAGCCGCTCGACGAAGGCCGGTTGCATGTGCTCGCGAAAAGTCTCGACCATCTGCACCACGAGCTTCTGCCCGCGCGGCGTGCCCGAGGCGCCCGTGCGGCCGGCGCGCGCTTCGCGGCCGGCCTTCAGCCACGCCGGACTGGCATGGCGGCGCCCGCGTGCATCGGCACCCATGTTCGGCGCCCCACCGAAACCGGCGATGCGCCCCAGCGTGGCGGTGGAGCTGTTGCCGTCAAGATCGATCTGCAGCGTGGAGCCGATGAAGAGGTCGCAGGCGTAATGGCCGGCGGCCTGGCAGAACGCGCGGTTGCTGCGCAGGCTGCCGTCGGGGCCGGTGAAGAACACATCGGAGCGGGCGCGGATGTAGTCCTCCATGCCCAGCTCGGAGCCGAAGGAGTGCACCGACTCCACCCAGCCGGCCTCGATGGCCGGGATCAGGGCAGGGTGCGGGTTCAGTGCCCAGTGCTTGCAGATCTTTCCCTTGAGCCCGAGCGATTCGCCATACGTCGGCAGCAGCAGCTCGATGGCCGCGGTGTCGAAGCCGATGCCGTGGTTCAGGCGCTGCACGCCGTATTCCGCATAGATGCCCTTGATGGCCATCATGGCCATCAGCACCTGGATCTCGCTGATCTGCGCCGGGTCGCGCGTGAAGAGCGGCTCGATGAAGTTCGGCCGCGGCGCCTGCACGACAAAGTTAACCCAGCCGGCTGGAATGTCGATGCGTGGCAGTGTGGTCGTCTTGCCGTCGACGAGCTCGTTGACCTGTGCGATCACGATGCCGCCCGAGAACGCAGTGGCTTCGACGATCGCCGGTGTGTCCTCCGTGTTCGGGCCGGTGTAGAGGTTGCCTTCGGCGTCGGCCGCGTGGGCAGCGATGAGGGCGACCTTCGGCGTGAGGTCGACGAAATAGCGGGCGAACAGCTCGAGGTAGGTGTGGATGGCGCCGATCTCAATGCGGTTCGCCGAGACGAGCTTGGCCAGGCGTGCGCCTTGCGGGCCCGAGAAGCTGAAATCGAGCCGGCTGGCGATGCCGTTCTCGAAGATGTCCAGATGCTCGGGCAATGCGAGAACCGACTGCACCATGTGCAGGCCATGCACCCGCTGCGGATCGACCTGGTTCAAGGCCTGTGCCAGAAAGTCCGCCTGCTTCTGGTTGTTGCCCTCCAGACAGACGCGGTCTCCCGGCTCCAGCGTTGCTTCGAGGAGCGTCCGAACGGCTGCAGTTGCGACGAGTTTGCCGACCAGCTGCGATCCCAGCGCGTGCTGTGCCCGCGCGAGCCGGTCTGCGCGATTGATGGCCTTGGTGTTCCAGTTCATGCGGTCCATGGATTGCGCCTCAGCCGACAAGTGCCTTGGTGGCGAAGAAGAGCACCGAGGGGCCCATCAGGCACCCCAGTCCGGTGTGGAAAGTGGCGACGAGTGCGCCGTACGGAACCAGCTTGCGATCGGTGGCGGCCAGACCGGCGGACACCCCGCTCACGGTTCCAGCCAGCCCGCCGAACACCATGGCCGAGCGCGGCGTCTTGAGCGCGAGGAACCGCGCGGCCATCGGCGTGCCGACCATCACGATGATCGCTTTCACCAGGCCGGTGGCGATGCTGAGCGCCATGACGTCCGAGCTGGCTCCGAGCGCGGCGCCTGTGACCGGCCCGACGATGTAGGTGACTGCGCCGGCACCGATGGTGGTCATGCTCACTGCATCCGAATACCCGAAGGCCCGGGCGATCGTGGCGCCAACGATGAACGGCAGCACCGTGCCGAGCAGCAGGGACACGACACCGATCAACCCGGCCTTGCGCGCCTCGGTCGCCTGCACTTCGAAGGCCGTGGCCACGATGGCAAAGTCGCGCAGCATCGCACCGCCCATCAGGCCGATTCCGCCGAACAGCGACAGGTCGGCAAGGCCCTTGTGCCCACCCGTCAGCGCGCCGCCCCAGTAGGCCAGCGCCAGACCGATCACGATCGCGATGGCCGAGCCGTGCACCCGCCCGAAGGTCAAGCGGCGCGAGATCTGGCCGGAGACCAGGACGATGAAGCCGACGACTGCAAAGGCAGTGACCAGCCCGTTCTGGGCGGCAGCCTTTTCGAGGATGTCCAGCATGGTGCTCACTCCGCTTCGGTCAGGAGGGGGTTGTCATGAAGCTTGGGCACGGCCAGGCTTTCTTCCTCCGGGCGCTCGGCGCGGTTGATCACGGCGATGACCACAGCGCAGACGGCGACCGCCCCGATGGCCGACAGCACGGCCACGGGCCCGCCGCGCAGAGCCGCCACCATGTCCTGCTGCGCCGCCATCGCCACGACGACGGGGATGTACATGGCGCCCCAATACTCCACCCCGAGCTCGGTCAGCTTGGGCAGGATGTCGCGCTTTTGCATGTACAGGCGGGCGACGATGAGCAGCAGCATCGCGATGCCCACACCGCCCACGTTCGTTTTGACGCCGAGCGCGTGTCCGAGGACGTCGCCCAGGAAGATGCCGAGCAAGTGGCAGACAGCCAAGAGCGCAGTGCCGTAGATGATCATGAGCGTCTCCAGTGTTGTGCCGCGGGAGCGGCGCAGGAACGAATGGCTGTTCCCTGGGGACGTAAGGTATCGGCAGGGCGCCGACCCTATCAATCAACCTCGAGCGAGGATCGTTACGCGGACTGAAAGGGTTCGTTCACACTTTCTCAGCCGAGATCGGCCTTGTAACCGCGGCAGGTTGCCAGCAGCGCGAGCAGGTTGGGGTCGCGCTCGCGCGTGCGCAGGAAGCTCACGGTGATCTTCTGGCGCATCCGATACCTGGACTGCAAGGGGATGAGGTGAACGTCGGACGGAAGGACAGGCCGCACCCGGCCTGGCAGCAGGGTGCAGCCAATGCCGCCGCTCACGAGGTTCATCAGCGAGAAGATGTCGCCGGTTCTCACGACCACGTTGGGCGTGAAGTCGGCGACACGAAAGGCGTCGACGAATCCGCTGTAGGTGACGAAGCCTTCGGTCAGGCTGACGAAGCGCTCGTCGGCGCAAGCGCCCAGGTCGATCTCCTGTTTCTTCGCATGCTCCGAGGCCGCAGGCGCGGCGAAGAAGATGTCGTCTTCGAAAAGCAGTTGCGACTCGAGATCGGACGCGCCTTCGGGGAGCCCCATCAGAGAGGCATCGATGACGCCGTCGCGCAGCTTGCGCAGCAGGTGTTCGTTGGAGCCCAGCACGAGCTCCGTTTGAATGTCGGGCTTACGCAGCTTGAGACCCATGATCAGCGCCGGCACCGTCTTGCTGGTCAAGGAGTAGAGCGACCCGATGCGGATTCGATCCGCAGCGTAGCCGGCCATTTCACGCGTGGACCGGATTCCCTCCGACATCGCGCGAAGCACCTCTCGCGCCACGTCGGCCAGCGCATGGGCGGCGTCATTCGGTTGAAGGTTGCGCCCTTCAAGCCGGAACAGCGAGCACCTTGTTCCGGTTTCGAGCGAATGCAGCGCCCGATGGACGCTGACGGCGCTGACGCCGAGCCGTTCTGCCGCCCGGGCGAGATTACCGGCCTCCATGAACGCCAGAAGGATCTCGAGCTTGCGAAAGGTGATCTCTTCGTCGATGCGAGGAAGCATGGTTATGGACACCGGTTGAACGACGACGACCCGGACCCGATGCTAGCGCCTTCGTGTGATGCCAGAACCACCTGCCAGTGGATGATGGGGCACGAACGCGGCGTTCAGGTGCTCGCGGTCACGCCTTCATCATTTCTTTGCTGCTCGGTTGTTCCACGATGCGCTCCTCTGCGAAGACGTGTCGCGAGCGACTCTTCAAGCGCATGAGCATGGACTTCAACGCCGGCGAGATCATCGAAGGCCGGCAGAGCGTGGCCGAAGCCGGTGCGGCCCTGTTCCAGCTGATGCTCGCCGCCGCTTCGGGCAGTGCAACGCGCAGCGAAGAGCACGGCATGGGCGACAACGAGTTCGTGCCCTGGCAACTGGGCGCGGTGATGTGACGTCAGCACGCAGAACTATTTGAGCTTTTCCAGATTCACGACGTCGCACTCCGTTGCAAGCTAGGGAAACCAACTGAGATCCCCGTCGTCTTCATGAGTGGCGCCGGCGATGCTTGTCCACTTTGGAACAGCAACTCGTCCGGACCAGAACAGCGCACGGGGTCGGCACTACCTAGAGTCTTTTTGCATTCTCACGGGCTTTGGACACGCATGAAAATCGAACGGATGATGTTGAGGCTGATCTGCGCTGTTGCGATCGTCATTACCGCAACTGCCAGCATCGCCGCGGAATTTCCAACGCCGAAGGAGGGTGACTGGGCCGTTCGTGACTTTCGCTTCCGATCCGGTGAAGTGATTCCCGAACTCCGGATTCATTTCACGACGATCGGTGCGCCCACCGGCGAGCCTGTGCTCATATTGCACGGCACCACCCAATCCGGGGCTAGCATGCTCGGGCCCGATTTTGGCGGCGAGTTGTTCGGTCCCGGTCAGCCACTCGACGCGAGCCGCTACTACATCATCCTGCCTGACGCCATCGGCCACGGAAAGTCGAGCAAGCCCTCCGATGGTCTGCGAGCCGACTTCCCGAAATACACGTACGAGGACATGGTCGACGCTCAGTATCGGCTGCTGACCGAGCACCTGGGCCTGCGTCATCTGAGAGCCTTGGTCGGCTTCTCGATGGGCGGTATGGAGGCATGGATCTTCGCCCAAAAGTATCCCGATCTGATGGACGTGGCGGTGCCGATGGCTTCCCTTCCGACGGAGATGTCGGGTCGAAACTGGATGCTCAGACGACTCGTCATCGACTCGATTCGCAAGGATCCAGAGTGGATGAACGGCAACTACACCAAGCCGCTTCGCAGCGCTCAATTCGCCTCGGTGTTCTACGGCATTGCGACCTTGGGCGGCAACCTGGGGTTGCAGAAGGCCGCGCCTACCCGCGAGAGGGCCGACGGCATCGTCAATCAGCGTCTGGCCGCTCCCTTCTCCGCCGATGCCAACGATGTTCTCTACCAGTACGAATCCTCGCGCGACTACGACGCCTCTGCCGGGCTTGAGAAGGTCCAAGCAGAACTCCTGGCGATCAATTCCACCGATGACGAGCGCAACCCTGCAGAGCTTGGGATTCTCGAACGCGAAATCAAACGGGTGAAGAATGGTCGAGTGTTCTTGATTCCGGCGAGCGATCAGACCGCCGGTCACGCGACGGCCTATTTCGCACGAACGTGGAAGAAGGAAGTCGCCGAGTTGCTGCAATCGGCGCCGCGTTTGGGCACCCGAGAAAATCGATGAGGCGCCCGCGTCTGTTCAATTTGAATCGGCCCGCAGCGCAGCCTCTCGATGTTGCGTTGGAGTGAGCCGGTAGCGCTGCTTGAACTCGCGGGCGAAGTGCGCTTGCGTTGAGAAACCGCAGCCCAATGCGATGTCGCCGATGGATTGGGATGAATGGTTGAGGTCGGCGAGCTGCCGATGTGCCAAGGCAAGGCGCTCCTGCCAGATCCACTGCGTGACGCTGCACTGGTGCTTCTCGAACACCCGGTTCAGATTGCGCAGCGACATGGCCATGTGGCTTGCGACGGCTTCCGCGTCGAGTTCGCGTTCTGCGAGGTGTTCGGCGATGAAACGCTCGGCCCTCAAGAGGCGAAGAGCCGTGACGTCGTCGCCCCGCGGAGTTTCATGCCCTCTTGGTCGCAGCAGCAGCTGCAACCTCGCGCGGATCTCCTCGTGCAAAGACGGGGCCAAGGCGGACAAGGGGTTGTCGATGAAGCCGAGGATCCGGTCGCGCAGCGGCTGGATGAGCAACTGCCCGGCACGCAGGCTGCCGTCGATCTTGAGCAACGAAGCCAGTGAGATTTCGTCGCCGGACTCGAACAGTTCGTCTGCCTTGACGTCGATCATCAACTGGCGCATCGGACGCGTGAAGCCGTAGAGGTAGGGCTTCTCGGTGCCGTAGATGATGAGGTCGCCGCTGTGGACAAGGGTGCAGCGGCCTGATTGGTAGAAGAAGGCCTCGCCCTCCAGCAGCATGCATGCAAACAACGAATGCTTGGGGTGGCGGCGCACGATGGGCATCGTGCGTTCCACGACGTGTTCGTTCCCGACAATGTCGGCAACGCGAAGCGCGCCGAGATCGAAGTTCCGCTGTCGCGCGTTGAGCCCTTCTTCGGCGTAGGTAGAGCAACGCAAACCGATCAGCTCCGACGTGGTGTACGACTCCCAATAGCGCAAGCGCTCCCGCGCCGGCGCGAACGCCGTTGCCCCTTCCTTGAACGGGACATAGCGGCCCTTTTCAGTGGCGAGAGATTGCATGAGGTTGATGAATGACCGACTGCGGAGTTCGTCGGTGCAACTCATGCTAGCAGTCGAGCGGCAGTGGCAGCCACCGGGCACCTCAGGGAATTCCCTGTGACTTTGCTGCAATGTCCAGACGAGGCAAACAAGTCGTCATGCCTGGAACAGCGAACGCGTTCGGTTGAAGACAAAGTCGTGTCTCACACCTTTGTACGGAGACAACGATGACTGCCGACGCCGAGTTCTGGCGAAACATTCCGCCGATCGCTGACGTGTTCAAGCGGGACGCCAAGCCCGAGGTGCACATCGCCAATGCGGCGACCGAAGATCTCCGGTATTACGTGCCTTTCAGCGAAACCGTGTCATCGCGCCCACTGTGGATTTCTCCCAGCGAGAACAGGTGGGCCGATGTGCTCCGCTCCGACAAGCCGGGCCTCGTGAATCGCCACTACCACCCGCACGAGGTCTTCGCGTACACGATTTCAGGCAAGTGGGGCTATCTCGAACACGACTGGATCGCGACGGCCGGGAGCTTCGTGTACGAAACACCTGGTGAGGGTCACACGCTGGTCTCGTATGAGCACCCCGATCCCATGCGCGTGTTCTTCATCGTCAAGGGACCCCTGATCTGGCTCGACGAGAAAGGCGGCTCCACCGGGCACTTCGACGTGCATGACTACATTCAGCTGTGCCGCGAGCACTATGAAAAGGTCGGCATCGGCGCGGCCCACGTGGACACGCTGTTCCGCTGACCACCATGAAGGCGCTGCGTTGGCATGGGCCACGGGATCTGCGACTGGTGGACATGGTGGAGTCTGCGTTGCAGCCCGGAGAGGTGCGCGTTCGGGTCGCCTACTGCGGCATCTGTGGGAGCGACTTGCATGAATACGTCGACGGGCCGCATGCAATTCCCGTCGAACGTCCCCATCCGATCTCGGGTCGACTCGCCCCGCTGACGCTGGGACACGAGTTCTGCGGCGAGGTGGTCGAGTCCGCCGACTCGGGAGTCAAGGTCGGCGCGCGTGTCGCGATCGAGCCGGAATACCGCTGCGGGCAGTGCGAGTACTGCCGCCAAGGCCAGTACAACCGTTGCATCGCGATGGGATTTGTGGGCCTGATGGGCGACGGAGCGCTCGCGGAAACAGTGGTGGTACCGGCGTACACGGTTCACCAGATTCCAGACGAAGTGCGTTTCGATCAAGCCGCTGCGCTCGAACCCGCCGCCGTTGCCCTGCACGCCGTGCGGACCAGCGGGCTGCGGGCGGGCGATGCCTGCGCGGTGTTCGGCATGGGGCCTGTCGGCCTGCTGACCGTTGCCATGCTGCGCCAATGCGGCGCCGGCGAAATCATCGCGGTGGATGTTCATGCCAGCCGCCTCGCGCTCGCCGGTGCAATGGGTGCCAGCAGGGCCGTGGACGCCTCCCGCGCTGACAGCGCCAGTGCGGTCTTCGCGGCAACCTCGGGGCTGGGCGCCGCCATCGCCTTCGAAGCTGCCGGTTCGCAGGCCGCGCTTGATTCGACGCTCGCGTGTGTCCGCAAGGGGGGAGAGGCGGTGCTCGTCGGCTTGATGGGGAAGGCCCAGGTCGACATCTTCGACATCGTCAACCGTGAATTGCGGTTGACCGCGAGCGTCGGCTACCGAGATGTCTTCCCGATCCTGATTGCGTGGACGGCCAGGGGCCTGATCGACCCGTCCGCGATCGTGACGAGGAAGGTATCGCTTGCGCAAGCCATACCGCAGGGATTCGATGTGTTAGTTGCCGACAAGGACCAAATCAAGGTCCTGGTCGCGCCCAATGGGGAGGATATGGAATGACTTTTTCAGCAACGCTTTTTGAGGGACGACGTGCGATCGTCATCGGCGGAACATCCGGGATCGGCGCCGGTACCGCGCTTCGCTTGGCGGAATTGGGGGCCAAGGTCCTGGCCGCAGGCCTGCAAGCAACCGGAGAGCACGCGCCCGTGCACGATCGGGTCCGTTGCATCGAGCTCGACGTGACCGACGGGCCGGCAATGCAATCGGTGCTCTCGCAAGAAGGCTCGATCGACGTTCTGGTCAACTGCGCTGGCATCAGCCGCGACCGGGCGGAATACGAGTTGGATGTGTTCGAGCACGTGCTGGATGTGAACCTCACATCGATCATGCGCGCCTGCAGCGTCGCCATGCCTGCGCTGATCCGTGCCCGCGGCTGCGTCATCAATGTCGCCTCGATGTTCAGCACCTTCGGCAGCGCGGACCGGCCTGCCTACGCGGCCAGCAAGGGCGGGGTGGTCCAGCTGACCAAGTCCCTGGCCCAGGCCTACGCCGCCGCGAAAGTTCGTGTGAATGCCGTCGCCCCCGGCTGGATCGAAACACCCTTGTCCCAGGGGCTTGCTCGCGACCAGGAAGCCAGCCGGCGAATCATGGATCGAACGCCGCTCGGGCACTGGGGTCAGCCGGCCGACGTGGCCGACGCCATCGTCTTTCTCTGTTCGCCCGCTGCCAGCTACATCACCGGCGTGACGCTGCCCGTGGACGGCGGCTATCTGACTGTCTGACCCATGAGCCAAAGAAGACAAACGCGCACTGCGAATTGATTCACAGCGCATTCCGTACGAAGTCGCTTGGGCCGCGGCCGCTTGTTCGCGACGATCGCTTCCAACGACCCAAACGGCACTTTCCGTGCAGGGTTACCGCACAAACGGAGACATACGTTGGACAAGCAAGTCGTCGACTACATCGTCGTCGGAGCCGGCTCGGCCGGTTGCGTGATCGCACACCGCCTGATCAAGGCGGGCCACTCGGTGCTGTTGCTCGAGGCCGGCCCGACCGACGGCACCAAGTTCGTCAAGATGCCGGCAACCTTCGTGCGGGTGATCGGCACGGAGCGTTCGTGGCTCTACGAGACAACCCCGCAGCCGCATGCCAATGGCCGCAAGATGTACGTGCCGCAAGGCCGCATGACCGGCGGAGGCAGTTCACTCAACGCGATGATCTACATCCGCGGGGCGGCGGCCGACTACGACGCGTGGGCCGAAGCGGGCTGCACGGGCTGGTCGTGGAAAGACGTGCTGCCGATGTTCAAGCGCGCCGAGAGCAACATGCGCTTCTCGGGCGAGATGCATGGCACCGAAGGGCCGCTGCGCGTCAGTGACACGAAGTTCCGCCACCCATTGAGCCTGGCCTTCCTCAAGGCGGCCCAGGAAGCGGGCTTGCCCTACAACGACGACTTCAACAGCGGTCGCCAGGACGGGGTGGGCTTCTACCAGACCACGACGGTCGACGGCACGCGCGGCAGCACGGCGGCGACCTACCTCGCTGCGGTGCAAAACGACCCGAAGCTCACATTGGTCAACGGTGCGCAGGTGCTGTGCGTGACGATGGAAGGCGGCCAGGCAACCGGAGTCGAGTACCGCTTGAGCGACGGTACGACGAAGCGGGCGACCGCGAATCGAGAGGTCGTGCTCAGTGCCGGCGCTCTGGCCAGCCCCAAGCTGTTGCAGGTGTCTGGCATTGGCCCGGGGGAGCTGTTGCAACGCATCGGCGTGCCGGTGCAACACGAGCTTGCGGGTGTCGGCGAGAACTTCCAGGACCACCTCGAGATCATTGTCCACGGCCGGTGCCGCGAACCGATCAGCCTGCTCGGACAGGACAAGGGCCTCACCGCGCTGAAGCATGGCCTCCAGTGGGAGCTGTTCAAGACCGGGCTGCTGACGTCCAACGTCGTCGAGAGCGGCGGCTTCGTCGATACCACCGGGAGTGGCCGCCCGGATATTCAGTTCCACGTGCTGCCGGTGCTGGTGGGCGATGTCGACCGGCCGATGCCCGAGGTGCACGGCATCTCGATCGACCCGTGCTTCCTGCGGCCGAAGTCGCGCGGCCGCGTGCAAGCGAAGAGTGCCGACGCGATGGATCAGGCGGTGTTCGATGGCGGTTTCCTCAGCGCGCAGGAAGACCTTGACACCCTCGTGCGCGGTTTGAAGCTGGCACGCCGCATCATGCGCATGCCGTCGCTGAGCAAGGTGATCGCCGAAGAGCTTTATCCCGGCCCGAATGAGCACATGCCCGACGCCGAACTCGAGCAGTTCGTGCGGCAGTACGCCAAGACCGTGTACCACCCCGTGGGGACCTGCCGCATGGGCACCGACGCAATGGCCGTCGTCGACCCGCAACTGCGCGTGCGTGGCGTGGGCCGGCTGCGCGTGTGCGACGCCTCGGTGATGCCCACGATCTGCAGCGGCAACACCAACGCACCCACCATCATGATCGCCGAGCGCGGGGCCGAGCTGATGCTCGCGCGCTGACGGCGGCGGTCTCCTTCAACGCCCCACCACCCACCACCACGCCCATGAACACCCAAGACCTTTCTCAGCAGGAACTGGCACGCCTCGGTTTCCTCTCGCAGCGCAGCCACGGCAATTTCATCGACGGCGAGTTCCGCGAGGCTCACGCCAGCCAGCGCATCGACGTGGTCGACCCCGCCTCCGAGATGGTCGTGGCCGAGACGCCCGACAGTGATGCAGACGATGTGAATGCCGCTGTTGCGGCTGCCCGTCGCGCGCTAGAGGATTCCGCCTGGTCGCGCATGCGGCCCGCCGACCGCGAGCGCATCCTCTTTCGTCTGTCGCAACTGATTGAGGAGCACGGTGACGAACTCAGTGCGATGGAGACCTTGCAGGGCGGCAAGCTGCAGGGCGTGGCGCGGATGATCGATGTGGGCTTCTCCGCCGAGTTCGTGCGCTACATGGCGGGCTGGGCCACCAAGCTCGAAGGCAGCACGCTGCAGAGCTCGATCCCGTTTCCGCCCGGCGCTCGTTACCACACCTACACGCAGCGCGAGCCCGTGGGTGTCGTGGCGGCGGTCGTGCCGTGGAACTTCCCGCTCGCCATCGCGCTGTGGAAGATCGCGCCGGCGCTGGCCGCGGGCTGCACGGTCGTGGTCAAGCCGTCGCCCGAGACGCCGCTGACCGCACTGCGCCTTGCAGCGCTGGCGATGGAGGCCGGCCTGCCTGCAGGTGTGCTGAACGTCGTGTGCGGTGGCGGCGGCACGGGGGCCGCGCTGTGCGCCCACCCGGGCATCGACAAGATCAGCTTCACCGGGTCCACGCCCACGGGGCGCGCCATCGGGCACGCCGCGGTCGACCACATGACCCGGTTCACGCTGGAACTCGGCGGCAAGTCGCCCATGATCGTGTTGCCCGATGCCGACCCGGCCACGGCGGCCATGGGTGCAGCGATGGGCATCTTCTTCAACCAGGGCCAGGTGTGCGCCGCCAGCTCGCTGCTGTACGTGCACCGCAGCTTGTTCGACCAGGTCGTGAACGAAGTGGCGCGCGTCGCCGAGGGCATGCGCATCGGTTCGGGCTTCGACCCGTCATCCGAGCTCGGACCGGTGGTTTCGCGCCGGCACTTCGACCGCGTGATGGGCTTCCTTGACGGCGCACGCAAGGAGGGCGCCACGGCGCTGACCGGCGGCAAGCGTGCCCGCGACGCCGGCTGCTTCATCCAGCCCACCGTGCTGGTCGACGTGAATCCGACGATGCAGGTGGTGCGGGAAGAGGTCTTCGGCCCGGTGCTCGCAGCGATGCCGTTCGACGACGTCGAGGACGTGATCCGGCAGACGAACGCTTCGCCCTTCGGGCTGACGGCCAGCGTCTGGTCGAACAACCTGTCGGCCGTGCACCGCATCGTGCCGCGGCTGAAGGCCGGCACGGTGTGGGTCAACACCCACAACATGCTCGACGCCAACCTGCCGTTCGGTGGCTACAAGCAAAGCGGCTTCGGCCGCGACCTCGGCCGCGCAGCCGTCGAGTCCTATACCGAAGTGAAGAGCGTCTGCATGTCGGTCTGACGCACCGGCGATTTCAAAAACAATCAGGAGACAAGATGAACAAGTTGAGAATGCCCGCCGCGGTTGCGGCGATGGCAATGGTCTGTGTCGCCCCTGCCGCTCTGGCAGGCGAAGGAGGTGGGTCGAGCTACCCCGGAGGCGTGGAAAACTTTCTCACCGGTGCGGCGCCACCACCCGGCTTCTATGTGCTGGAGTACGGCAACGTCTACCGCGCCGACAAGCTCAAGGATGGCAGTGGCAATGACGTGCCGCTGCCGGTATTCAAGGTGGCCGCGAACGTGGCCGCCACCCGCTTCGTGTGGTCCGCGCCGATCACGCTGGCCGGCGGCAACCTGGTGCTCCACGCCATCGTCCCGCTCGTGAACCTGAAGGTCGAGGTGCCTGGCCTGTCGCAGAGCAAGACCGGCCTCGGCGACATCACGTTCGGACCGGCAGTGGCGTTCCACCACTCGCCGAACCTGCACAGCGTGATCGGATTCGACCTCGTCGCACCGGTCGGCGGCTACGACAAGAACGACCTCACCAACATTGGCCGCAACTACTGGTCGCTCCAACCGCTGTACACGGTGAGCTATATCGACGCGGCCGGCTTCAACGGCGACTTCAAGCTCACCTTCAACTTCAACCGAAGCAACAAGGACACCGACTACCGATCGGGCAACGAGGTCTACCTCGACTATTCCGCCGGTTGGGGTGTGGGCAACGGCTGGGTGCTCGGCGTGGGGGGCTTCGCCATGCGTCAACTCTCTGACGACAAGCTCGCCGGCGCCACGCTGCCCGACAGCAAGGCGAGCGCGTTCGCGATCGGCCCATCGCTGAAGTACGACAACGGCAAGGGCTGGTTCATCACCGCCAAGTGGACGCGCGAGATGTCGGTGCACAACCGGCCCGAAGGCAGCGCACTGTGGATCAAGACCATCCTGCCGTTCTAAACCCTGGAGACCCATCATGAAGATCACATTGCTATGGATCGTCGCCGCCACTGCCTTGCTCGCCACCGGCGCCGCGATGGCGCAAGGCAAGCCCACGTGCGGGCTCAACAACGGCAAGGCCGCGAGCGGTGAGCCGATCGCGCTCGGCGCCGTTGTCGGCAAGACCGGGCCCGACGACTTCAGTGCCTCGGCGCTGGCCTCGCAGGCCTATTTCAAGTGCGTCAACGCCAACGGCGGCGTCAACGGCCGGCCGGTCGAATTCACGATCGTCGACGACCAGTGGAACCCGGAGGTCGCCGCCCAGGCAGCCGCCAAGCTGGTGAAGGACCGCAAGGTGCTCGCCATGGTGGGCAGCTCGAGCTTCGTCGAGTGCGGCGTCAACGCGAAGTTGTACGCACAGGAAGACGTGATGGTCATCGCCGGCGTCGGCGTGCCGCGCGAGTGCTTCTTCGCGAAGAACTACGTGCCGGTGAACGCCGGCCCGCGTGTCTCGGCCACGGTCGTTGCGATGTATGCCGCGCAACAGTACAAGGCCAAGAAGATGGTCTGCGTGATCCCCAACATCCCGAGCCTGGGCAACTGGGCCTGCGATGGTGCGAAGGACTGGGGCAAGGCCAACGGCGTGGACGTGGACGTGATCGCCATCGACCCGGGCTCGCCTGACGCCACCTCCACGATGCTGCAGGCCGCCGCGAAGAAGCCGGACGCGATCATCCTGAACGTGCCCAAGGGCATCATGGTGCCGATGCTCGCTGCTGCCGAACAGCAGGGCCTGGCGAAGAAGATCCACTTCGTCTCGAGCACGCCGGCCTACAACTTTGACGTGCCCAAGACCATCGGTGCGGCCTGGAACGGCAATTTCGACATCCACCTGGAATTCATGCCAGTGGAGTCGGCCGGCGCGGACAACCTGAACTGGAAGGCGACGATGGAAGCCTTCGGCGGCAAGAGCGATCCGCGCGATTCGTTCGCGCAAGCCGGCTACCTCGCAGCACGCATCGTGACCGAGGCACTGCTGAAGATGGATCCGAAGAAGATCGACCGCGCCAGCGTCAGCACCGCGCTGCGCAACGTCAAGGGCTTCAAGAGCGACATCCTGTGCCAGCAGTTCTACGTGGGCGACGGCGCGCGCCACAACGCCAACAGCAGCGGCCCGATCGCACAGGTCAGCGGCAACGGCTTCAAGCAGGTCAGCAATGATTGCCTGATGGCTGCCGACCCTGAACTGAGCGACCTGCGCGAGCAGGAGAAGAAGCTCGGGCGCTGATCCGGGACTGCTGCGATGCCCGATTTGTTGCCATTCCTGATCTCGGGGCTGGGCGTTGGCGCGGTCTATGCACTGTCGGGCGTTGGGCTGGTCGTTCTGTACCGCTCGTCGGGGGTGCTGAACTTCGCGTTCGGCGCCCTCGGCGCGGTGGCCGCCTACGTCGCTTGGTCGGCGCTGGAGCATGAGTGGCCGTTGCCGCTGGCTGCGCTTGCCGCGGTGGCGACCTCGGTCGCCATCTCGCTGGCTTACGGCCGGTTGCTTGCACCGCGTTTGGCAGAGCGCGAAACCACGGTGCGCTCGATCGGCACGCTCGGGCTGGCGCTTGTCGTGCTGGGCTTCACCGAATGGTTCTGGGGCGAGCAGCCGCGCCGGCTCGTGCTGCCCACCGATGCAGGGGCGATCGAGTTCGCCGATGTGCGGCTCACCTACACGCGAGTTCTCGGCCTGGCTGCCGCGGTGTCGATGATGGCCGCGGTGGGCTTGCTGCTTGCCCGCACACGCATCGGCCTGGCGATGCGCGCGCTGGCAGATCAGCGGGCCTTAAGCGCCATTCTTGGCATCCGCGTGCTTCAAGTGGATACCGCGGCCTGGGTCATCTCGGGCGCCTTCGCCGGCGTCTGCGGGCTTTTGCTGGCCAACATCGTGCGGCTGCAAGCCACGGTGTTGACCTTCCTCGTCATCCCGGCGTTTGCCGCGGCCATCATCGGTCGCTTGTCGTCGCTTCCAGTCACCGTGGCAGCCGGGCTGGCCATCGGCATGCTGGAAGCTGTTGCGGTGCTGGTGCCTGGCTTCTCGCCGTTCCGCACCGCAACTCCTTTTCTCATTGCGCTGCTGGCCATCGTGCTGTGGCGCGACGTCTCCCGCAAAGCATGACTCCTGATTCCATACGGCGCGAACGGCGTGCCACCCGCCTGGCCCTGCTGCGCATGGTGCTCGTCGTTCTGGCCATCGGTACGCTGGTGCCCTGGCTGGTCAACGCCTACTGGATCAAGACGCTGACATCGTCGCTGGCGCTGGCCATCGCGGCCGCTGGCGTGGCGCTGCTGTACGGGCAACTCGGTCTGGTGAGCCTGTGCCAGTACGCGCTGCTGGGAGTCGGGGGTTGGGTCGCGCTGCGCGTGAGCCACGGGCTGCACTGGCCCTTCGAGGCCTGCGTGCTTGCAGGGGGTTTGTCTGCTGGCGTGGTGGGCATGCTCGCCGGGCTGCCGGCCTTGCGCCTCAAGGGCCTGTACCTGGCCCTGGTGACGTTGATGCTGGCGGGGGGCTTCCAGGTCGTGATCAGCGCAACGGGTTTTCCTGACGGCGGCGCAGGCTTCCTCGGGCGCATCAGTGGCAGCGAGCGGCTGATGCTGCCCCGTCCTGCCATCGCTCAGGACGATGGCCCCTACTTCGCCTACGTGGCCGCCTGGCTCGCCGCCATGCTGGCCCTGCTGGAAGTGCACCGGCGCACGCGGGCCGGCCGTTCATGGGCGCTGATTCGCCGCGGCGAGGCGGTGGCGGAGGGCGCAGGCGTCAACGTGCTGCTGTACCAGACATGGGCCTTCGGGCTGGCCGGCGTGTGCGCAGGCGTTGCCGGCGCGCTGCTCGCCGGTGCCGTGGGCCTGCTCGACGGCCGCGCTTTCGCCGCGAGCGAGTCGGTGATGCTGTTCGCGCTGTCGCTGATCGGCGGCGCGTACCACTGGGTGGGCGCGCTGGTGGCCGGTCTGCTGTTGCGCGCCGTGCCTTCGCTGTTGGTCGACCTGGGTGTCAATGGCTATCTGGCGATGGCCTTCTTCGGTGCCGCGCTGCTGCATGCGCTGATCACTGCGCCGCGCGGGCTGGTTGGCCAGTGGCTTGCCGCCCTCCAGCGCCTGCTGGCAAAGGGGCGGCCATGATCGAGATCCGCGGCCTCACCGTGGCCTTCGGCCCCGTCACCGTGATCGACGCGCTCGACGCGGTACTCGACGCGCCGGTGTGTGGCCTGATCGGCCCGAACGGCGCAGGCAAGACCACGCTCGTCAACCTGCTCAGCGGTTTCGTGCAGGCGCGGGCGGGAGAGGTCGACGTGCGCGGCACGCCCTTGCTCGGCATGAACACGGCGCGCCGCGTTCGCTTCGGGCTGCGCCGTTCGTTCCAGACGGAACAGGTCGTGGAGGACCTGAGCGTCTGGGACAACGTGCAATCCATGCTCGACCATGTGCCGCATCCCAAGGACCAGGCCGACGTGCAGGTGCACCGGGCGCTCGGGCACGCCGGGCTGCTCGATTGCGCCGCGGTGCCGGGTGCCGAACTCGACCTCTTCCGTCGCCGCATGGTGGAAGTGGCCAAGGCACTGGTCGGCGTGCCGCGCCTGATCCTGTTCGACGAGCCGGGCGCCGGACTCGACGAACGCGAATCGCGCGTGCTGCGCGACGCGATCGCGGCGATCCCCGATGCTTTCGGCGCGCAAGTGCTGCTGATCGATCACGACGTCGACCTGATCGCCGCCATCTGCACGCAGACCCTCGTGCTGGACTTCGGTCGCCGGCTTGCGCTGGGCGCCACGCGCGCGGTGCTCGACGACCCGGCTGTTCGCCAGGCCTACCTCGGCGCTTGACCCTTCACGAATCGCCATGCTCGAAGTTCGCCAACTCCATGTTTCGCGCGGCGGCAAGGCCGTCGTCCACGGCTTCGACCTCGACGTCGCGGCCGGCGAGATTGTCGCGCTCCTCGGCCCCAACGGTGCCGGCAAATCGAGCATCGTGCTCGCGCTGGCCGGGGCCATCGCGCGCAGGCAAGGCCGCGTGCAAATCCACGGCAAGGCGCTGGAGGGCCTCTCGCCCGACGCGGTGCGCCGCGCCGGCCTCGCCATCGTGCCCGAAGGCCACCACTTGCTCGGCAGCCTGTCGGTGCACGACAACCTGCGGGCCGCAGCAATGGTCCTGCCCGGCGCCGAGGTCGAACCCGCCATCGCGCGGGTGCTGAAGATCTTTCCGGAACTCGAGGCCAAGCTCACGCAGCCGGGCCGATCGCTGTCCGGCGGGCAGAAGCAGATGGTCTGCATGGCGCAGGCCCTGCTCGCCCGACCCAAGGTGTTGGTGGTGGACGAGCTGTCGCTCGGCCTCGCACCGCTGGTCGTGCGGCGCCTCGCCGAGGTGCTGCAGCGTGCCGCCGCCGACGGCGTCGGCGTGCTGTTGATCGAGCAGTTCACCACGCTCGCGCTGACGCTCGCGAGCCGTGCTTGTGTGCTGCAGCGCGGGTGCGCGGTGTGGTCGGGTGCGGCGCAGACGCTGCGTGACCAGCCAGAGATCCTGCACAGCAGCTACCTCGCATGAAGGAGCGGACGGTGGCGTAGCGACACGCCGAGGACGGGTTCGTCGCCGTCAAGACATCAGAAACACAACAGGAGAGAGACATGAAGACGATACGTTTGAATGCGCTGGCAATCCCGTCTCTGGTGCTTTTGGCTGCCATTGCAGCTCAGGGTTGCGGAGGCGGCGGGTCTGATATGAATCCGGTGCCCGGTCCGCCCACCGCGGTGCTCACGGAAGTGAAGGTCCCGGGCACCACGCCGATGTCCGCGACGGCCGTTGATCTGGCTGCGGCTGGATACTCCGCGCGGGAGTTTTATGCCGAAGGCAAGGCCAACCGCTATGCGGGGATAGGAGGCGGCTCGCTGCAGACGGCGACCGTTCTCGACGGCGGTTGGGCCTATCGCACTCGCGTGATGGTGCGGACACCGGCGGCGGCGAAGTTCAACGGTACGCTCGTTGTGGAGTGGACGAACGTCACCGTCGGCGCCGACTTCGAGTTCGCCAACGCGGAGGCGTCGAAGTACCTGCTGCGCGAGGGCTACGCGGTGGCGGTCGTGTCGGCGCAGCGCGTCGGCGTCGAGCGACTGAAGACCTGGAGCCCCACGCGCTATGCGGGGCTTTCGGTGGACGTGAACGCGTGCGGTGCCGCCGGCACGTCCGGCACCACCGGCACGTCGCTGTGCACCGATGACCCGCTGTCGTTCGACATCTTCACGCAGATCACTCAAGCGTTGAAGCAGAACGCAGGCGGAAACAACGCGCCCATGCCTGGCTTGGTCGTTGAAGACGTGATTGCCGTCGGCCAGTCGCAGTCTGCCTTCCGGCTGCAGAGCTACTACAACGGGGTTCAGGCGCTGTCTGGTGTGATCAATGGGTTCGCCTTCTGGGACCTGTCGAACCAATTGCGTTCGGATCTGAAGGTCCCGGCGATCAGCGCCCAGTCCGAGGCGTTTGCTGTGCTCATCGGCCCGTGGACGACGTCGGAGTTCACGCGGAGGTGGGATGTCGCCGGCGCGACGCACGCGTCGCTGTACGGGTCGCAATACATCGACGCCATCGTCGCTCGCGATCAGTCCATCATCGGCCCGAGCGGACCGATCTCATTCACGCAATGGGTACAGCCGACCTGCACCACACTGCCACCCTTCACCACGGTGGACGTCGGGCTCGTGTTCAGCAACGCGATCGATTCAGTGCGCCGCTGGATCAGGACCGGCGCGCCGGCAGCGCCCTCGATCAACTTCGAACGGGACGCCTCGGGAGCGTTGGTCCGCGATGTCGATGGCAAGGTCAAAGGTGGCATCCGATTGGCTCAGTTCACGGCACCTACAGCGGATCAACAAGCACCCAATGGAACGATGTTCCCGTGCAGCATTTCCGGGTGGCATCGCGACTACACGCCTGCGGAGTTGAAGAGCTTGTACGGTGACCACAGCAGCTACGTTGCACAGGTCACCAATGCCATGGTCAAGGCGGCCACAGACGGGTACGTCCTCGCGGCCGACGCCGTGGCGGCGATTCAAGCTGCCGAGAGTTCGGACGTGGCGAAGTAGTGTGGATGCTGCAAGCGAGTCGAACGCAACAACGCAAGCACGCATGATGTACAAATCAACCCGTTCCCCGCATCCTGATACCCGTCGCCGCGTGGCTGCGGGCGAACTCCTCGGCTCGCGCGAAGCCGACGGTACGCACGCCTGGCGCGGCATCCGCTACGCGCGGCCGCCCGTCGGCGCTCTTCGCTGGCGCGCACCGCAGCCGGTGTCCGCGTGGGACGGCGTGCTTCACGCGCTCCAGCATGGGCCGATGGCGCCGCAGTACGCCGGCTTGCTGGCGCCGGTGCCAACCAAGCTGCATGGTCGCATCGTGGGCGACGAGGACTGCTTGTCGCTGAACGTCTTCGCGCCCGCGTGGGCACCCGATGCCGTGCCCGCCGGTGGCCAGCGCCGACCGGTGATGGTGTGGATCCACGGTGGCGGCAATGCGGTGGGCAGCTCGGCCAGCTACGACGTCGCGCGCAACTACGCCGCGCACGATGGAATGGTCGTTGTCACGGTCAACTACCGGCTCGGGGTGCTCGGCTGGTTTTGCCACCCTGCGCTGCACGAGGCTGACGCAGGTACGCCGGAAGAGCGCTCGGGCAACTTCGGCACGCTGGACCTGATCGCCGCGCTGCGATGGGTACGCGACAACATCGCGGCGTTCGGCGGCGACCCCGGCTGCGTAACGATCTTCGGCGAGTCGGCCGGCGGCCAGAACGTGCTGACTCTGCTGGTCAGCCCACTGGCCGCCGGGCTCTTCCATCGCGCCATCGCGCAGTCGCCGCTGGCCGAGACGTTCAGCATTCACGAGGCCACCGAGCGCAATGATTCGCCGTTGGAGAGCAGGCGCACCAGCTCGCGAGAAGTGGTCGCGCGGCTGTGGACTGCGGCCGGCCGTGCGCCGGATGCGGGCGCTGCCGATCAGACGCTGCGCGCCGTGCCCGCCACCGAGCTGGCGGTGTGGCTGCGCTCACTCAAGCCCGAAGAACTGCTGCGCGTGTTCAAGCCGGGGAGCGTCGGCATCTGTCTGAGCCCACGTCCCGTGCGCGACGGCGTGGTGCTGCCGCGCAATCCGCTGTGCGAGGTCTTTCGACGTGGCACATGGAACCGCGTGCCGGTAATCCTTGGCAGCAACCGCGACGAGTACCGAACCTTCCTGGCCGACAAGCCAGAGCACGTGCGGCTGCTGTTCGGCAAGCTGCCCTTGCTGCGGAATCGCGCCGAGTACATCACCGAATCGAACTTCTATTCGCAGGTCTGGCGCTCGCTGCATGTCGAAGAACCCGCTGACGCGATGCTTGCCGGCGGCCACGCTGACGTCTGGACCTACCGCTTTGACTGGGATGAAGCCCCCGCCGTTCCGTTCGTGCGGCCCGACATCCTGCTCGGCGCTGCACACGGCATGGAGATGGCGTTCGCCTTCCGTGACACTGCGGGCGAGTTGGACATCTTCCGTGTCAACACGCCTTTCAACAGGGCAGGGCGCCGCGCCGTGGCGCAGGCCATGGGCGACGCGTGGACGAGCTTTGCACGCACCGGTGTGCCCGGCCTGTCCGGCGGCGCGCAATGGCAACGGCGAACACAGGGCTTGGCCGCCGAAACGCTGTTGATCGACAGCCCAGCCGGAGGCGGGCTGCGCATGGCCTTTGTGCGCCAGGACATTGCGTCGCTCAAGGAGTCGCTGCGCTTGTCGCCGCAAGTCAAATCGGGCGAATCACGCTGCCGCATCTATGCACGCGTGTTCTTGTGGTCACCGCTGTTCGCCGGCCTCGGCAGCGAAGAGGAATACGCCAAGCTGGGCCGTGAGTTCCACTGCACGGACCCCGCATCGGCATTCCGGCCAACCATTGAGGTCTGAAGAAGATGGGGTGCGTTGCCACTGCCACACCGTGCGGCTCGGAGTCTTGGCAGCCGATCGGTTCGCAAGATAAAGGGACCCAATCATGAACAAGCGCCGCCAGCTGTTGCTGGCTTCCCTGGCCGGCACGGCCACTTCGATCTTTGCTGCCGATTCGGGCATCGGCGACGGCGAGATCCTGCTCGGCCAGAGCGCCGTGCTGAGCGGTCCGCTGGGCCCTGCGATGCAGGGTTTCCGCGCCGGCGCGAAGCTGGCTTTCGACGACGCCAACGACAAGGGCGGCATTGCCGGCCGCACGGTGCGGCTGATCTCGCTGGACGACGAACTGAAGCCCGAGCGCGCCCTCATCAACTACAAGGCCCTGCTGGCCGAGCACAAGGTGTTCGCGTTCTTCGGCTGCGTGGGCTCGGCCACCACGGTCGCAGCCGTGCCCATCCTGAAGGAAAGCAATGCGCCGCTGATCGGCAACTTCGGGCTTTCCGATATGGCGCGCGAGAAGGCCAAGGGCGCGGCCTACTTCGTGCGCGCCGCCTATGGCCGCGAAGCCATCAAGCTGGTGCAGCACCTGGGCACCGTCGGCGTCAGCCGCATCGCCGTGGCGTTCCTGGACAACCCGGGCGGTCAGGAGGTGTTGGCGCAGATCAAAGCCGCGGTGCTGGCCGAGGGCAAGGTCACTGACTTGGCGGGCTCCGCCGCGATGAAGATCGACGGCAGCAACGCGGTAGAGGCCGGCAAGGCGCTGGCCGCGATGAATCCCCAGGCCATCGTGATGTTCCTCGGCGGCGCGCCCGCGGCGAAGCTGATGCTGGCGATGGGCGAGGCCGGTGCAACGCCGTCGTTCTACGGCATGTCGGTGGTCGACGGCGATCAGGTGGCCAAGGTCATGGGCGCGAAGCTGCGTGGGCTGGCCACGTCGCAGGTGGTGCCCTATCCGTGGAGCGAATCGGATCCCACCGCGCGAGCCTTCCGCAAGGAGTGCGAATCGGCGAAGCTGCCGGTGGCCTATCACGTCTACGAGGGCTACTTGAACGGCTTGGTGGTCACCGAAGGTTTGCGCCGCGCCGGTCGCAACCTGACCCGTGCCTCGCTGCACGCGGCGATGCGCGGGCTGAAGGCCCGTATCGGTGGCATCGACTTCGACTACACCGGCGGCAACGCCACCGGATCGCATTTTGTCGAGCTGGTGCACGTCGGTCCGGAGGGCCGCTACCGCCGTTGAATGTCTGCCCCCGGCTGGGGTACCCGCGCGGTGCTACTGCGTCACCGTGTTGCCCCGAGTCTCGGCGGCCTCGCGTTGGCACGCGCCCGGCGTCAGGCCGTAGCGTTGCTTGAACAGGCGATTCAGGTGCGCGCTGCTGCTAAAACCCCATGCGAAGCCGATCTCGGCGACAGAGCGGTTCGCATTGGCCTCGTGCGTGAGCGCTGCGTGGCAGCGTTCCAGACGGCTGTTCCAGATCTGGCGCTCCAGGCTGATGTCGTCGTCCTCGAACACGCGGTGCAAATAGCGCTTGGAACAGCGAAGTGCGTCGGCAATGCGTTGAATGCTCAACTCCGGATCAGAAAGATGCGTCTGCACATACTGGCGCGCACGCATCTTGAGCAACGCGGGCAGGGGCACCGGCTCGCCGATGCGTCGCAGGGTTTCGGCCAGCGTCGAGCCGAGCAGCCCCATGACGGACTCGCTCACAGCTTGGCCGGCACCGTCCGGCAGGCTGGGCAGTTGTTCGCTCAGCGCACGCAGGTAGCTGCCGAACACGCCATGCAAGCCGGCCACGTTGTCAGTGCCCAATTCACCGGCGTGCGGCCCGGGCAGTCGCAGGCCGGCGAGCAATGCGCGCGGCACCTGTGTCACGAGCAGCGTGCAGCGCTCGGGGTTGATGATCGAATACGGCGCGCGAGGGTCATAGAGGATCCAGTGGCCCGGCTGCAGCACCACGCGACGCTGCTGCTGTTCGATGATGCCGCGGCCGGCGACCTGCAGCACCAGTTTGTAGAACTCGTCGGTCGGCAATTCGCCGCACGCGGCGTCGCGCTCGACGTGGTGAGCGGGTGCGTCGATGCGGTACATGCGGAGCGGGCCGACGTCGAAGGCATCGAGTGATGCATCCAGCGGCCCGTCGTCCAAGCTTGAAACGCGCAGCCGGCCGAAGTAGCGCGTCGTGATATTGCTCCAGGCCTGCGCCCGATCGCAGGCGAGAACCCGATTCGTCGACCAGTGTGTGTGATGCATCGTGTCCCTCAGCCCATCTTGCCCCGGGAAGTTTAGTGGGGTCACAGGTGCGCCGGCCCTAGTGAAAGCGCGCAGGCTGGCCGTCCGATATGTCACCACGCTGAATTGCGGATTGACTGAAAGAGAACTCCGAGCGTTTTCGGCGCAGATTTAATCGAAGGGGACGTGTTGTCTGGCTGTATCCAGGTCCGGGTCGCCGGGGGCTGGAGGATCCCGGCCGATGCCGTGATGAAGACCACCTGCGACGTGGCCAGGCCACGCAGCTTCGCGCCCATGGCCTTGGCCACCTGATCGCCGTCAACCACCGAGATGCCGTAGAACGACGGCGATGCGCCGGCTTCCCCAATTGCCAGCATCAGCTGCGCCGCGGGCGCGCCGCCGACGAACAACACGATGGCCTGGGCATCCAGGCCTTGGCTTCAGATCGGCGCGTCGGCCAGCATCGTGCTCATCTTGACGAAGGCCGAGCCGCAACTGACCGCGGTGGACGTGCCGGCCTTTCCGGCGACCGTCACGTCGGCCGCCGCCGTCGGCTTGACCGACGACGCAAAGCTCACCGCCCCGGGGCCGAAGGTGAAGTGCGTCGCGGAGGGCGCGGCTGAGCTGCCGCTGTTGTTGCTGGCAGCAAGCGTGGGCTGCGTGCCGTCGAAGACCACGTTGTCAAGCGTGATGCCGATCGGGAACACGTTGCCACCCGTCTCGTAGCCCGCGAACGTCAACGTGCCCCCCGCGTACTTGGCACTGCCCAGGTTGTGCAAGCCCTTGATGGTGATGTTGGTGAAGTTCGGGAACAAGCTGCCTGTCGTGCTGCTGTAGTACGCGTCGAACACGAGCGGCTGGCGCACGTTGCGCATGCACACGTTGCTGTAGGTGACGTTGTCGACATGGCCGCCGCGGCTTGAGTCCGACTTGATGCGCAGGCCTATGCTGCCGGTGCTGTCTTGCCCGTCGATCACCAGATCGTCGATGACCGCGTTGGACAGACCCGAATTCGTCTCGCTGCCGATGGACATGCCGTGGCCGTAGTACAGGTGGTTGTGCGAGACGTTCAGGTTGGTCGTCGTTCCGGTGCTGCCGGACTTCACCGCCACATGGTCGTCACCCGTGCTGATGTACGAATAGGCGAGCAGCACGTTCTGGCTCACGCCCGGATCGAAGCCATCGGTGTTCTTCACCGTCTCGGGCGTGAAGCAGGTGGCTGGCGTCACCTTGTCCGGCGTCGTGCCCGCGGCGCAGGCATAGCCAGGCTTCGTGTAGACGATGCTGGGCGACAGGATCTTGATGCCCCAGGCCGTGATCCCTTGGGTTCCGTTGCTGGTGAAGTGGAAGTTGGGCGAGTTCATGATCGCCACGTGGTACAGCGTGAAGTTGCTGCCCTTTTTGACAATGATGAGTCGTGGGTTTTGCTGGCTGAGGCCTTGTGTCTTGTTCTGCATCGCCACGTCCCACCAACTGCGATTGCCAGCATTGGGGCCACTGGTGAGCAGGCTGCCGCCGCGGCCGTCGATCTTGCCATCGCCGACGATGCCGCTGTTGACCGTTGAGTCGGCAAGGATCAGCGGATTGCAAGCCTTGGGGTCGGCGCTGGTCGCCGTGCCGCAGGTGCCTGGGCCGTTGTCGTAGTCGGCGGGATTGCGCGATGCGAACAGCGTGACGCCCGAGTCGATCCACAGCGTGACACCGGACTTGATCGTGAGCGGACCGGAGATGAAGGCCGACTGGCCACCACTGCCCTTGGTCAGCTTGACGGCCTGGCCGGCCGGACACGCATTGATCGCGTCCTGAATGCGCTTGGCGTCAGGCTGCGAGCTTGCAGGATTGGTGTCCAGCGCATCGGCAGAACCGTTGCTCGGGCTCAGGTTGGCCGGCAACGTGTCGCACACGGTGCTTGGAAGCGTGGGTTCGGAGACCGTTCCCCACTGGGTGACGACGCTCGCCGCCGGTGCCGGTGCCGGTGCTGGTGCTGGTGCTGGTGCTGGTGCTGGTGCTGGTGCTGGTGCTGGTGCTGGTGCTGGTGCTGGTGCTGGTGCTGGTGCTGGTGCTGGAGCTGGAGCTGGTGCCGGTGCCGGTGCTGGTGCTGGTGCTGGTGCTGGTGCTGGTGCTGGTGCCGGTGCCGGTGCTGGTGCTGGTGCTGGTGCTGGTGCTGGTGCTGGTGCTGGTGCTGGTGCTGGTGCCGGTGCTGGTGCCGGTGCCGGTGCTGGTGCTGGTGCTGGTGCTGGTGCTGGTGCTGGTGCTGGTGCTGGTGCTGGTGCTGGTGCTGGTGCTGGTGCTGGTGCTGGTGCGGGAGCAGACGCAATCGGTGTCGATGTAGCGCCAGAGTCACCGCCGCCGCCGCAGGCGGACATGATGAGCGAGCAAAGCAGTGCACCCGCAGCGCGCGAACGGTGCAATTCCTGGCTTGTTTGCTTCAGTTTTTTCATGAGATTTTCGTATTGATAACTTGAGCCTGAATGACGAATTGTCCGAACAGGGAGCAACGCCAATACGCACGCTGCGTGCCGGAATTTCGATTCGATCTCTTATCTCCGACGTGAGCGCACTTTGTCGGAAGTGATAGAGATTTCCGCGGACGAGCCAGTTAGCTCGACATCAAAAGCGACCACATTTGTCTCGTTGTGACAAAGCAAAGCAATAGGCTGTCGATCTCGAGGGTAGGCGCGTAACAGTTGCCTGATTTCAGGTGCAGGCAGCGTGCGCGATGCACCTATTTGAGAGCATGCCGCCGAAGGAACAGTGCGTGACGCAGTGGCTCTCTTGTCGGCGACGATGCGCTTCTACGGCCCTTCAAGAACGCCCGCGGCCGACCGCTTTGCAAATCGGATTTGGAGGCTGGCAGAGTTCGGCCTGCCGTCACGATGGTTCGACGGTCGCTTCGCAGCGGCCGAAGCCGATGCGGCGGAACCCGGGCCGCGTGCAGCTGCCCACGAAGGTGACGCTGTCGCCATCTTCGAGGAAGGTTCGCACTTCGCCGTTGGGCAAGCTGATGGCTTGCTTGCCGCCTTGCGACAACTCGAGCAGTGAGCCGGCCTGTTCAGGCCGTGGGCCGGACAGCGTTCCCGAACCGAACAGGTCGCCGCTGGAAAGCGCGCAGCCGTTGATGGTGTGGTGCGCGACCAGCTGCGCTGCGGTCCAGTAGGCGGCATCAGCGAAATTCGAGCGGCTGATGCACTGCGCCGCGGTGCCCGACTCGCGCATCGCACGGCTTTGCAAGCGCACCTCCAGTTCGATGTCGATCGCGCCCGCATCGCGGTTGGCCTCGCTGTCGAGGTAGGGCAGGGGCTGCGGATCGCCTTCGGGACGAACCAATGGCCGCCGGAAGGGGGCGAGCGCTTCCATCGTCACGATCCACGGCGATACGGTCGACGCGAAACTCTTCGACAGGAAGGGGCCGAGCGGCTGGTACTCCCAGGCCTGCATGTCGCGTGCGCTCCAGTCGTTGAAGAGCGCGATGCCGAACAGGTGTTCCTCGGCGTTGGCCATGGGAATCGGCTCGCCCAGGCGGTTGCCCTGCCCGATGAATAAACCCAGCTCGAGCTCGAAGTCCAGGCGTTGCGTGGGCGCGAGGCGCGGCGCTGCGTCAGCCGCCTTGAGCTGGCCCTGCGGGCGCCTGAACGGCTGGCCGCTCGGCAAGATGGTGGAGGCCCGGCCGTGGTAGCCGATGGGTACCCACTTGTAGTTGGGCAGAAGCGGGTTGTCCGGCCGGAACAGCGTGCCGACCGTGGTGGCGTGGTGGATGCCGACGTAGAAGTCGGTGTAGTCGCCGATACGGCAGGGCAGCCCCAGCTCGACGCTGTCGGCCGGGAACAGGGCCGCTCGCCACGCCTTCTCTTGCGTGCTGCCGCGCCGCAGCCCCTGCGACAAGGAGCGGCGCAAGGCCCGCCGTTCGGCTGGTGCCATCGCCATCAACCGGTTCATGTCGGGGTGGTCTGTCAGCCCGGTAGCGCGCAGGTCGAGCACCTGGTCGCCGATGGCCACGCCAATGCGCCAGTCGTCATGGTCCGCGGACCGAAAGCGGCCGAAGGGCAGGTTCTGGATCGGGAAGTCGGTGTCGGCGGCGTTGGCCGACTCGACCCAGCTTTGCAGCGCCTGGTCATGGGTGGCGTCGATCATCATGGCGTGAAGCAGTCTTTCAGTCCGGCCCAGCAGTTGGCATAGTTTTCGTCGAACGCGCTGTGGCGCAGTGCGAACTCGGTCGGGTGAAAACGCCAGCGGCTCTCGAACATGAAGGCGAGCGTGTCGTCGAGCTTGTGCGGTGCCAGCTCGGCGTTCGTCGCCTTGTCGAAGGCCTCGGTGTCGGGCCCGTGCGGCACCATGCAGTTGTGCAGGCTCATGCCGCCGGGCTTGAAGCCCTCGGGTTTGGCGTCGTACTGCCCGTGCACCAGGCCCATGAACTCGCTCATCACGTTGCGGTGGTACCAGGGCGGCCGGAAGGTGTCCTCGGCGACCAGCCAGCGCGGCGGGAAGATCACGAAGTCGACGTTTGCCGTGCCGGGGGTGTCGCTCGGGCTGGTGAGCACCGTGAAGATCGACGGGTCGGGGTGGTCGAAGCTGATCGATCCGATGGTCATGAAGTGCGCGGTGTCGTACTTCACCGGCGCCAGGTTGCCATGCCACGCGACGACGTTGAAGGGCGTCGTCGGTGAGCGCCCTTGCCACAGCGCGCCACCGTACTTGCGCACGATCTCGTAGCTGCCGGCCGTGTCTTCGAAGGCGGCCACCGGCGCGAGAAAGTCGCGCGGGTTCGCGAGCCCGTTGCTGCCGATCGGGCCAAGCTCGGGCAGCCGGAACGGTGCGCCGTAGTTCTCGCAGACGTAACCGCGTGACGGCCCTTCGACCGCCACCTTGAACGCCATGCCGCGCGGCAGCAGGGCCACCTCGCCGGGTGCGACGTCCAGCACGCCGAACTCGGTGGTGAGGGTGAGCTTGCCCTGCTGCGGCACCAGCAGCAGCTCGCCGTCGACATTGACGAATGCGCGATCGGTCATCGAGCGGTTCGCGAGGTAGAGGTGCGCGGCCATGCCGGTCTGGGCGTCGGCGTCGCCGTTGACGACCACGGTGCGCAGGCCCTCGACGAAATCGGTCGGCGCATCCGGGATCTCGACTGGGTGCCAGCGCATCGGGTTCGGCGGTGCCACGACACCATCGCGGGCGCCGGTTTTCAGGAAAGGTTGCGCGAGCGGCTCGAAGCCGCCGACCACCACCGACGGTTGGCGGCGGTACAGCCAGCTGCGCAGGTTGGCATGGCGCGGTGCGGTGAACGCCGTGCCCGAGAACAGTTCGGCATACAGGCCGTGCGGCACCTTCTGCGGGCTGTTGCGGCCCACCGGCAGTGCGCCGGGCACCGCCTCGCTCGCAAACTCGTTGCCGAAGCCGGCTTGGTGGCGTCGTGCGTTGTCATTCATGGCGGGTTCTCTTCAGTCGAGCCGGATGTTGTTGGCCTTGATCAGTTTGCCCCAGCGCTCGCGCTCGGCCGCGGCGTAGGCCGCCATCTGCTGCGGCGTGCCGGGCAGGGCCTCGAGCGACAAGGTCTGGAAGCGGTCCTTCACTGTCGTCGAGTCGAGAGCCTCCTGCAGCGCCTTGCTCAGCTTGGCCACGACCTCCGGGCTCGTGCCGGCGGGCACGACGAGGCCCTGCCAAGCGAAGGCTTCGTAGCCAGTGAGGCCTTGCTCGGCGAGCGTGGGGATGTCGCCGAGCGTCTTGATCCGTGCGGGGCTGGCGACGCCGATCGCGCGCAGCTTGCCCGACGCGATGTGCTGCTGCACGCTGGCGCTGTCCATCAGACCGAACGGGATCTGCCCACCCATCAGGTCTTGCACCGCCAACGCCGCGCCACGGTAGGGCACGTGCTGCAGCTTCAGGCCGGTGCGTTCGCGCAACAGCTCGGTGGCCAGGTGGTGCGGGCTGCCGGCACCGGCCGACGCGTAGCTGACGCCGTCGGGCTGGCTCTTCACCCAGGCCACGAACTCCTTGAAGTCCTTTGCCGGGACCTGGGGACTAACCACCAGGATCAGTGGAAAGCGTGCCAGCAGGCCGATCGAGGCAAAGTCTTTCACCGGGTCGTAGGGCAGCTTGCTGAAGAGCGTGGGGTTGGCCGCGAGCGTCGCGAAATCGGCCGTCAGCATGATGTTGCCGAAGTCCTTCGACTTGGCCACGTAGTCGGCTGCAATGTTGGTTGCAGCGCCGGGCTTGTTGTTGACGATGATGTTGCGGCCGAGCGACTTGCTCATCGCCTCGGCCACCGTGCGGGCCACGGCGTCGGACCCACCACCGGCGGCATAACCGACAACCCATTCGATGGGCTTGTCACTTTGAGCCAGCGTGATGGAGGGAAGCAGGGCGAAGGGCGCGGCCGCGATGGCCAGGGCCAGCAGGCGGCGGCGTGCAGTGCGAGACGGGTTCATTGGAGTCCTTCCAGGGGCAAGGTCAGGGGCAGGGTCAGCGGTCGGTGGGGTTGTGGCGCGCGGCCTCCAGCGCTTCACGCAGGATGTCGATCGCGCCAATGTGATTGGCCAGCAGCAGGATCAGCCGCGCGTTCAGCGCGTAGCTTTCTTCGCTGGGCAAGTCCTTGTGGGCCTCGATCAGCGCTTCGTAGAAGTCGTCGGGTGCGCTCAGGTTCGGCGTGGTGATGAGGGGCATTGCGGCTCCTTCAATGGATTGCGAGCGCACGGTTCACGGCACGCCGGACGGCATCGGCGTCGGGGTGGCGCCAGCGTGCGCAGACATGGTGGTCGGGGCGCAGCAACACGGCGTTGCCGGGCTGCAGGCCGTAGCGCTGCGCGACGAGGCCGTCCACGTCGACCAGCGCGGCTGTGCTGTCAGCGGTGGTTGCCTTGGTGTCGGGGAGGACGATCGTCAACACGCGCAGCGGCACGGGCAGGGACATGTCCGACAGCCGAGCCGCCAGCGCAGCGCTGCCTTCGCCCGCGGCGAGCAGGAGCGTGAAGCCCGCACCCAACTGCCGCATCAGCCAACCGCGTTGCGCATTCGGCAGCTGCACCGGTGCATCGGCCGCCGCCGCACCGGGCAGCATGCGGCCCTCGAAGCGGTCTGCATCCGGCGTGTTGAGCGACGAGCCGTGCAGCGTGGCAGGCACCGACAGGCGGCCGCTGTTGACCAGCGTGCGCGCGAAGGCGTGCTGCTTTGACAACTGCAGCACCGCATCGCGGAACAGCCGGCTGATCTCGCTCTTGGGCGTGATGAAGTCGGTTGCACGCGTGGAGTTGAGGATGTTCTCGTCGGCGGCGTATTCGCGTTCCTCGGCGTAGCTGTGCAGCAGCGAATCACCGGCCGCGCCGCGCAGCACCGCATCGAGCTTCCACGCCAGGTTCTCGGCGTCTTGCACACCCGAGTTCGCCCCCCGCGCGCCAAACGGCGACACGCCGTGCGCCGAGTCACCTGCGAACAGCACCCGGCCGAGGCGGAAGCGGTCCATGCGCAGGCACGAGAAGGTGTAGACGCTGGCCCATTCCAGCTCGAACGGAACCTCGCGACCGAGTGCCTGGCGCAACATCGCGTCGACGCGCGGCTTGATCTTCTCCGGCTTCTTTTCTTCCTCGGGGTCGGCATCCCAGCCGAGCTGGAAGTCGATGCGCCAGACGCCGTCGGGCTGGCGGTGCAGCAGCACGCTCTGGTTGGGGTGGAAGGGCGGGTCGAACCAGAACCAGCGCTCCGCGGGGAACGAGGCTGCTCCGAGTGGGCTCGCGCCGGGCTCGGGGCGATCCGTCGCCAGGCTGTCGGCCTGCATGCGGATGTCGGCGATCAGGAAGCGGTCGCGGAAGGTGCGGCCCTTGCTCTCCTCGCCCAGCAGCGCGCGCAGCGGGGAACGGGACCCGTCGCAGGCGACCACGTGGTCGGCGGCAATCGTGTAGCGACCATCGGGCGTCTCGATGCCGAGGCGCGCGCCGTCGGCATCTTGTTCGAGCGCGACGACATCGTTCTTCCAGCGGATCTCGAGGTTCGGCAGCTCGGCGGCGCGCACCGCGAGAAAGGCCTCGGCGTAGTACTGCTGCAGGTTGATGAACGCCGGGCGCTCATGTCCCGGCTCGGGCAACAGGTCGAAGCGGTAGAGCTGTTCGTTGCCGAAGAAGACCCTGCCGACGTTCCAGCCCACGCCCTTGGCGCACATGGCGTCGCCGACGCCCAGGCGGTCCCATATTTCGAGCGTGCGCTTGGCGAAGCAGATCGCGCGCGAGCCGGTGGACAGCTTGCTGTCGTTGTCGAGCAGCAGCACGCGCTGGCCGCGTTGGGCGAGGTCGATCGCTAGGCTCAGCCCGACCGGGCCGCCGCCGACCACCACAACAGGGTGCCGCACCGGCGTGGCAGTGTCCTGGTCGATCGAACGCCGGTAGTCGAACTCGAAGGACTGGATCGACCGCCCGTCCGAACTGTAGCCGAGGGAGGCGCGCGCCATGCTCAGCCCTCCAGCGTTTCCCACATCTGGCGGTCGCGTTCAGCAGTCCAGATGCGCGGGTCGCGGAACTGGGTGGCCTCGTCGAACGCGCGCGTCACGTCGAACGGCATGCAGTGGTCGAAGATCACCCACGAGCCGTACTTTGGCTGCATTGCGGCGTAGGTTTCCTTGTAGACGGTCTTCAGGTCCTTGCCGGCGGCGGTCGCCTTCTTGACGTTGGCGTACAGGTCGCTGACGAAGTTGCGCGTGGCGTCCAGGCCCTGCTGCACCTGGGACTCGCCTTTGAGTGCAGGGCCGCGGCCGGGCACGAGCGCGAGCGGCTTGAGTGCAGCGATGTTGGCCAGCGTCTGCGGCCAGTCGCTGAAGTAGGCGTCGCCGGCGTACGGCGTGGCGTCGAACTCGACCAGGTCGCCGGACAGCAGCGTGCGCTCCTGCGGCAGCCACACCACCGTGTCGCCCTTGGTGTGGCCGCGGCCGAGCTGCAGCAACTGCACCTCGAGCTTGCCGAGCCACAGGGTCATCTTGCCGGTGAAGGTGATCGTCGGCCAGGTCATGCCGGCAGGCACGGTCTCGACGTTGCGGAACAGGCGTGGGAAGCGGCCGATCTCGCTCGCCTTGTCGGCCTCGCCGCGCTCGACGATCAGGTCGTAGGTGTCTTGGCTGGCGAGGATCTGCTGCGGCTGGTAGGCCGAGGCACCCAGCACGCGCACCGCGTGGTAGTGCGTCAGCACCACGTACTTGATCGGCTTGTCGGTCACCTCGCGGATGCGGCGGATCACGTCGGCCGCCATGGCCGGCGTGGCCTGGGTGTCGGCCACGAGCACCGCGTCGTCGCCGATCACGATGCCGGTGTTCGGGTCGCCCTCGGCGGTGTACGCCCAGGCGTGCTCCGAAAGCTGGGTGAAGCTGATCTGCTTCTCTTCAAGGTCGGCCTGGGATGCGAACTTCTTTGGGGTGCTCATGGTCGCCTCGTATTCGTAATAGACAAATGAGTTCGCAGTATAGATTTGGCATTTGTGTTTGGCAAACAAGTTTGTGTAAGGCAAAATTCATGCGATCCCACGGAGGCCCATTCCCCATGCAAGACGAGCCTGAGAAAGACCCCGGACAGCGCGCCGTGCAGTCGGTCGAAGTCGGCGGCAAATTGCTGCTTGCCCTAGCGGCGTATCACGGCCCGATGAACCTGAAGGACCTCGCCGCCCAAGCCGGCCTGACGCCGGCGCGCGCTCATCCCTACCTGGTGAGCTTCGGCAAGCTCGGCCTGATCGAGCAGGACAAAGCGACCGGCCGCTATGCGCTCGGTCCCTCTGCGCTGCAGGTGGGGTTGGCCAGCCTGAGTCAGCTCGACCCGGTGCGCGTGGCCGGGCCGGTGGCCGAAGAGCTTGCGTCCTCTACCGGGTTCGCGGTGGCGCTGGCGCTGTGGGGGAACCTTGGGCCGACGGTCGTTCGCATGATCGAGGCGCGCCAGCCGCTGCTGGTGGCCATGCGCTCCGGCACGGTGATGTCGGTGCTGGGCACGGCCACCGGGCGGGCATTCGCCGGTGCTCTGCCCGAAGAGCGCGTGGTCCGCGCATCGACCGGCGCGGTGGGCGACGAACCCGGCCCAGCCATCGTGTATTCAGCGGCCGAACTCAAGGTGCTGCGCCAAGCCAGGCAAGACCTTCGCGCGCACGGTCTGGTTCGCGCAGAGGGTCGCCCGATCCCAGGCGTGAATGCCTTCAGTGCACCGGCGTTCGACCACGAAGGCCAGGCTGCGATCGTCATCACCACCCTGGGCCACCAGGATCACTTCCCAAGCGACTGGAACTCGTCGGTGGCGGGCGCGGTGCGCGCTGCCGCGGCCCAGATATCGCTGGGGCTGGGCTGGCGAGGCAGCGCAGCCGGAGGCCATGCCGCTTCAAAACGCGGCTGAACCGGATCTCCCGAGACGGGAGATCGCTCCGTTCAACGACAGCACCACGCGCGTTCCCGAACTGGCGGCTCAGAGCCTGAGCCTCTCAGGCTCAGATCCGCGCGTCGACCAGGTGGAATGCCTGGGCACCCGCCTCATAGCCCAGCGCCTTCGCGTTGCGCCAAGGTGCCGGGGCGACCTGCGTCACCGGCACGGGCAAGTCATCGCGTCGGATCTCGCCCAGCACGAGCTTCGCGAGCTCCCGGCCGAAGACGGTGCCGGGCGCGATGCCCCGCCCGTTGAAGCCGCTGAACGAAATCACGTTGTGGTCCAGTTCGTGGAATCGAGGAAGCGCGTTGCTCGTCATGCCGATCGTTCCATGCCACTCATGCTCGAACGGCACGTCTTTCAACTGCGGAAAGATCTTGGCGACGGCGCGGTGCGCCCAATCGCGGTGGATCTTCCGGCCCAAGCCACGCAATGCGCCGACGCTGCCGAAGACGAGCCGCCCCGCGGCGTCGAAGCGGAACGACGACAGAACCTGGCGGGTGTCCCACGCGCCTTGGCGTTCGGGCAGGATGCTCTCTGCACTTTCCCGCGGCAACGGTGCCGTGGCGATGTTGAAATAAGGCAAGCGCACCTGCTCTGCCTGAATACCCGACCAGAGCCCATCGCTCCCGGTGTACGCATCGGTCGCGACGATGACCCATTTCGCACAAACCGTTCCGCCGCTGCTGGTTGCCAGTTGCCACTCGGAACCCACGCGCTCGGCCGCCGTCACTCGCGTCTGCGTGTGAACCCGCGCACCCGCACGCTGTGCGGCCGCTGCCAGACCGCGCACATAGGCGAGTGGTTGGATGGTGCCGGCCCGGTGGTCCAGCAACGATGCCGCATAGGCACGAGTTCCGGTGAGTTTCAAGGTTCGCTGGTCATCGAGAACTTGCACCGGGGCGCCGAGCTCCAGCCACTGGCGCGCGCGCTCTGCAAGCTCGGCGATGCCGCTTTTGCCCACAGCGCAGTGCAACGTTCCGTTGTGGACGGCTTCGCATTCAATGCCATGGCGCGCCACCAGATCGAAGACGACAGAAGGCCCATGGCTCAGGATGTCCAGAAGCCTGTGACCGTGAGACGGGCCCAGTTCGGCCAGAAGCACGGACGGCATGACCCACATGCCGGCATTCACGAGACCCACGTTCCTGCCGGAGGCGCCGAATCCGATGTCGAATGCCTCCAGCACCGCAGCACTCGCGCCGGCCTCGGCGAGATGAAGCGCCGCCGACGATCCGGTGTACCCGCCGCCGATGATCGCGACGTCGACCGTGATCCGCTCCGTCAGCGGATGGGTCTTGGCCGCCGGCGGGGCGGAGGCCTCCCACAAGCCATGCGAGAGCCGGCCGCCGTTCATTCAGCAGCCCCGCGGTCGAGATGCCGCATCACCTGCTGCGATCTTGCTGAATGCCGTGATCCTCGTTGCATGGTTGATTCGCACGGACCTCGAAGCCATCACGGTGAAGCGGCGGTCTCTGAATCCGACTACGGTTCCGCACAGCATAAGCGGTTCCGTCCTGCCTGCTTTGCGACGTAGAGGGCTTCATCGGCCCGTTGCATCAGCGCGTCGAGGTCGTAGGAAGGTGCGGCAGCGATGCCGATGCTGATCGTGATTCGAAGCGGGGCGCCGGTACCGATGTCCATTGGGAACGCCTCCACTCGAGCGCGGAGCCGCTCGCAGATCTCCATTGCATTCGGCAGCGGCGTGTCTGGCAGCATCAACACGAACTCCTCGCCACCGCTGCGGACGACAACGTCGGCGGAGCGGAAGTTGTCCCGCAGCAGTTTCGCGAGCGCCACGAGGACCTTGTCGCCTGCGGCATGCCCGTGTGTGTCGTTCACCCGCTTGAAATGATCCACGTCGACCTGCGCCAGCGCGAGCGGCGCAAGGGCCAGACTCAGCGAAGGGAAGAGATCGGCGGCGCGCCGTTCCATGTGCCGGCGATTGCCCAGTTCTGTCAGCGGATCCTGCTCGGCCTGGGCGGCGAAGTGGGCGGCACGGTGCCGCTCTTGCTGGGCCTCCAGCCGTGCCGCCATGGCCATGTGCCGCGAGCGCAGTTCTTCGGTGCGTGTGACGAAGAGCTCCGACTGGGTGCGAAGGTGCTTCGTCAGCACGCGTCGCTCCATGCGTTCCGCGAGTTCGAAGTGCTTCAACGCGAGCTCGAAATTGCCCAGCGCCTTGCTCGCCCCGTAGCCGACGAGATGCGCTCTCGGGAGCACCGAGGGTGGCACGGAGTCGCCGTGCGCCACCATGCGTTGCACGATCTCCAGCGCCTCGCGAGCGCTCCCCAGGCGCAGCAGGACATCCGCCAGATTGACCTCGACGTTCCAGGCGAAGACAGCCAGCTGCTGATCCTGTGCCGAGGTTCGAAGCCGCTGCAGGAGGGGCAGGGCGTGAGCGCATTCGCCCTGTGCAATGAGGAGTTCGGCCATATTGAGACCGATGATGACTTCATAGACCGGATTGCGAACCTCATCGAGAAGCTTGAACGCCCGCTCACCCGCCGCGCGCCCCTTCGCGACGATGGCCGCGACCTCCGAATGTGAGTCGGTGTCTCGCAGCAGGTGCGCAATGCTGGCACTGACCGCGCACAAGGCATTGCAGGCGGACAGCACATCTCGGGTCGTGCCGTGGTCGCCGTGATCAGCCAGCGCTTGGGACAGGATGCGCTCGGCTTGCCACGAGTCGCCCACCCGTTCGAACGGAACGGCGAAAGCGACGGCGGCGCTCAGCATCTTGCCCGCGTCGCCATGCTGGGCCGCGAGTGTCACAAGTTCCCCTGCGGCGACCAACGCACGCTCGAACTGGGCCATTTCGCTGCCGGCGAGCGTGACGACGCGCAGTGCGTCGACGCGAGCATCCTCTACCTCGGGCGGCGACGACTCGCGGACAAGTTCAATGGCCAGTTCGAGCGCCTCGCTCATGCGGCCGAGGTACATCCAGTGCCGTGCCAGCCATGCGGCGGCACGGTATTCGTCTGCGCCTGACCCGAGCGATCGGGCCAGCGCGCGTGCCTCGAGCGCTGCGTTCGCCGCCGTGGCGACATTCACATCGCGCGCGGGGTCGGCCAGCCGCATGCACTCCGCGAGTCGGCTCCGTTCGTTTTCATCCGGCGCGAGATCTGACAAACGGCCTCCTGCTCCATGTCCGGCAAGCCAAGGGAAGATCGGCCGGGTTCCGCCGAGCTTGAGGCGCAGGAGACGGCGGCAGCCACAGGAGGTTTCCCGGATGCGCTGCGGTGACGAAGCTGCTTCTGGCGCAGCTGCGCGCCGCGCCGCCGTGGCTGACGATCCGCGAGGATCATGGCGAGGCGGCCTAAGCCGATGTGACGGAACAGTGCACTGGGTCAGTCATCCGCCTATCCGTGACAACTCGCGCAAATAGCTCCACGGATAGAAGCCGCACTCTGTCGCAGGATTCAGGGGCTAGTACAGGGCAGTCGATGGGCGTGTGGACAATGGAATTGGCATGCGCCGATTTTGCCTTCGGGGGATTGGAGCGGCTTCTGCTGTTGCCATGAGCGGTCGATCGGCCGGCCATCCGTAAGCGGTCATTCGCCTCCAGACCGCCGACGCGCCCGCCTTGGTCATCCGCCAATATCTGACGAGTTGCCTACTTCGATCAGCAAGCCCATGACGCGGCGCGCGACCGGCGAGAGGTAGGAGCCCTCGCGGCACCTGAGCTCAAGGCGGCGGCGCATGGTTGCCTCTCGAACCTTGATTTCGCGGAGCTTTCCCTTCGTGCCCAATTGCTTGCGGGGCAGGAAACTCAGCAGCCCGCCGGCGGCGATCAGCTCGGGTTGCAGGTTGAGCATGTTCGTTTCGATCTCTACCTCGGGCCCCGGCAAGCCTGCGCGATCGAACGCCTGGTCGATCCACTGTCGCGGAAGCACGTTGTCGGGCTGCAGGATCCATGCGTGCTGCGACAGGTGCCGCATCGTCGGCTTTTTCACCTTGCTGATGGCGTGGGATGCTGCTGCAACCGGCACGATCACGTCCTCGACGATCGTGCGTGACACCAGGCCCTTATCGCGGTAGCTCTCGCCGACCACCAGCAGGTCCAGCTCCCCGATGCGCAGCATCCTGGCCAGGTTGGCGTGCGTGGCGACTTCGATGCGCACCTTGACCTTGGGCATTTCCCTGCGCACCGAGCCGATGACGTGCGGGAGCAAGAACTGCTGTGACGACGCCATCCGCGAAGGTGCCGTGCTGCGCGTGCGGTCCAAGGCCATGACGGTGGCGGTGGCGGTGATCCTGGCCGGCCTGGTGCCCATCGTGTGGGGCTCGGGCACCGGCTCCGAGGTGATGAGTCGCATTGCCGCGCCCATGCTGGGCGGCATGGTGACGGCGCCGCTGCTGTCGCTGTTCATCGTGCCGGCGGTGTATGCGCTGCTGCGGCGTCGATCGGTGCCGAACACACCAGGGTCTTGAGTGCCTGGCGAAGACGTGGGCCTCAGTGTTGCTCGGCGCGGCGAAACCTTTGCCCGTCGTCTCCACCGGCAGCAAACGCCAGCTGGCGCATGAGATCGCGAATCGGAACATTCAAGGGCTCGGCCAACATGCCGCGTACGACCTCGAGTTGATCGCGCGGAAGAATGCCTTCGCAGCACATGTCGAACTTGGTCTTCCTGTCTTCGGCCGTCAGTGGATCCTCCAGCCCGCCTTTCAGGTGCTGAACTTGCTGCTCAAAGCACTGGCCGTTTTTCAATGAAACCGTCACCTTGTGCGCAAAGTGGCTGATGGCCGACTCGTTGCCTTCGGCTGACAAGGGGTTTCTCACCATCGTGACCAAGGGCATGAGTTTTCTTGTCGCCATGTCCTGAACAGCTTCGGCTGTGTAGTCGGCCAGCGTCAGCCGGTCCGATCGCAAGGCCAGCGCAATGGCGTAGGGCATGCTGAACTGCGCCTGCTTGTGATTTTGCGGGTCGGGGTACTTCAAATTGACCATGACGCCGTGGCTGACCTCGACGACCACCGAGTTCACATCCTGCGCCGAAAAGCCATGGGTCTTGCGCAGCGACAGCACCGCGGCAATCGCCTTGTGGGTTGCACCGCAGGCGGGCCACGGCTTGAATGCCATGCCGGCCCACTCGATCGCCAAAGGTTCGTGTGCTTGCGGCATTGCGCCCGACCAGTCGACGGGGTTCACGCCCGCATACAACTCGCCAAACCCGTTCTTGCCTTCGAGGGCTTCGGGGCTGGCTTGCAGGCCTTGCGAAGCCAATTTGGCGGCGATAACCCCGGCCTGCGCGGCCAGCCCGGCATGCAAAGGCTTGGTGGCGGTGCCGAATTGAACCTTCGGCCCGGCGCTCATCGACACCGCGATGGCCAGCGCGTGCTGCATTTCTTCGGCCGGAAGGCCGAGCAGGCGGCCGCATGCCGCGGCTGCGGCCAGGGTGCCGACGGTCGACGTGCCGTGCCACCCGCGGTCAGTGTGCGCGCGGCTGAGTGCGCGGCCGATGCGGGCCATGACCTCCGACGAGACGATCAGCGCGTCAAGAGCCTGGCGGCCATCGGCGTTCACCTCGTGCCCCACCGACAAAATGGCCGGTACGACCACGGCGCACAGGTGCCCCAGGCCGATCAGGAAGTTCTCGTCCATCTCGACGGCATGCGATGCATATCCGTTGGCCAATGCTGCCTCAGCCGCCGAAGTGCAAAACGTGCCACCGATGATCGGAACCGTTCCACTGGCGCTCAGCGTTTTGCGGACCCTCTCCGACCCGGCATCTCCTGCTCCGGCCACGGCAGAGGCGAGGGTGTCTTCCCATGCGTGGGCAGCGATGCCGAATACGGCTGGCGACCAGTTGTCGGCCACCAGCGCGGCCCAAGCACCGAGTTGTTGGGTTGCATTGAATGTCTTCATCTGTTTTGCTTTGTGCGGCTCAGTCGATGATCCGGCCCTTGTCTGAAATCATCACGAAGTTGATGTAGTGGGTTCCCACCCGCTTGGCAGGCCCAAACTGAATGCGGTACGCGCCCGGCCCCTCGAGCTTGGTGGCCTCCATGGCTTGGATGAAGCGCTGCCGGTCGAGGTCTTTGCCGCATCGCTGCAAGGCCTGCACGATGAAGCGCCCGACGATGAAGCCCTCGAACTCAGTGAAGTCGGGCTTGCTGCTGGAGTCTCGGCGCGCCTGTAGCTCACGGTACTCATGCACCAAGGGGTGCAGCCCGCGATGCGGGTTGGGCACCAACTGCGTGACCATGACGCCGCTGGCCGCACTGCCAAGCTCTTTGACAAGCAGGGCGATGTCAACAAGATGGCGCGCGTAGTAGCGTGTCGATGTGCAGTGTCTGGCTTGCATCGAACGAACCACGGCAGCGGCATCGCGCCCTGACACAGCCAATACGACCACTTTGGGGCAGGTTGCCGAGATCGCGGCAATCGCCGGTTTCACGGCTTCCATGGAGTCTTTGGGGTTGATGGGCATGGAGCCTGTTGCGGCGAACTTGCGTTCAACGGCTTTCAATCGGGCACTCAGGTCTTGACGCATCTCCTCGCCGAACTGGTTGGTGTAGTGCACCAAGGCGATCTCTGGGAAACCGACCGTCTCGATGTGACGCACGATGGCCGCCCATTCATCGGCCACGCTGGCGCGGAAGACAAAAATTTGCTTGTCCAGGTCGGTGGCATACAGCTCGGGCATGCCGGCGTAGGGCGCGATGAAAGGAATTCCAGCTTCTCGCACCAACGGCAGTGCCGCCCTGACCGGGCCTTGGAACGTATAGCCGACCAAGGCAAAGCTGCCGTTCGCCATCAGTTCGCGGGTGTTTGCTTTGGCCTTGTCGGCATCGTTTCCATCGTCGAGAGACTTCAATTCCAGTTGCCGACCGTGCACGCCACCCGCCCGGTTGGCCACGTTGAATGCCAGTTGCAAGCCATCCCGATATTGCTTGCCCGCCTGGGTGCCGCCAGTGCCACTGAGCTTGGCCGATTGGCCGAAAACAACCCGCCCGGCAAAAACACCTGTTGTCTGCGCCTGGACCAAGCGCCACGAACCCAATGAGACGCACAGCACGGCACAGCCCAAGACGAATTTCTGCTTCCAGACACGCATGATCACTCCCTGTTTTGGGGGGGTTCGCCGGGTGGCTCTGGAAGGTGGTCTTTCATTCAGTGGCGATGCCACCCATGCTCTTGATCAATGCCTGCCATTTGACGGTTTCGGCATCGAAGAACGCCCTGAACTCGGCAGAGCTGCCACCATCGACGAGGGCCCCTCGCTGCATCACATAAGCCTTGACCTCGGGCTTGCCGAGTGCGGCATTCAGTGCGGTGTTCAAGCGAGCGACGGTGTCCTTGGGTGTTTTTGCCGGCGCGACGATGCCGGACCAGCTCACCACCTCATACCCTGCGACCCCCGCCTCCTGCATCGTGGGGACATTGGGGAACCGCGGGTTGCGCTTCGTCGACGTGACGGCCAGGGCCCGAACCTTGCCCGATTCCACATGCGCTTCAATGGTCGCCACGTTCTCGAACATGAAATCGATGTTCCCGCCGAGCATGTCTTGTACGACTTGTGGGCCGCTGCGATACGGAACGTGCGAGAAGTCGACCTTGGTGGCTCGCTTGTAGATTTCACCGCTGAGATGGCCGGTGCTGCCAATACCCTGCGAACCCATGAACACTTTGCCTGGATTGGTGCGCAGGTATTGAGTCAGCTCAGCCACCGTTTTTGCCGGCATGCTGGGCTTCACGACCAGCATGTTGGGTTGGCTGGTAAAGCGCGCAACGTATTCGAAATCAGTCGCGGGGGAATAGCGCGACTTGACCTTCGGATTGATCTCGGGCGTGAGCACAAGCGCCGCCGTATTGCCGAGGCCAACCGTGTAGCCGTCGGGCGCAGCATGGGCCACGCCCTGCAAGGCGATGCTGCCACCACCGCCGGGGCGGTTGTCGATGATGATGGTCTGCTTGAGGGTCTTGCTGACGTCCTCCATCACTCGGCGTGCATTGATGTCGAGCGAACTGCCGGCCGACGCGGGCACGATCAGTGTGATCGGCTTTTCTTCGGGCCAGGACGCCGCATGTGCCATGCCCATCGCGGCTGAAAGGGCTGTCACTGCAAGAAGCGAAAGGAAAGGATGCCGCATGTTCATGAGCTTTCTTTCTGGCTGTCAAGGGTTCGGGTGTGCGTGTTGGGTAAGCGATGCCGGATGTACTCCGCAACGAGAACCGACACTTCGGCCAGGTTGCGCCGGAGCCCGTCGAAGTGCTCGTTCGGCTCGCGCGTCGCCTCGTCCATGTACAGCGCCCGGTTGACTTCGACTTGCAGACTGTGGCGGTGCTGGCCTGGCTTGCCCATGCGACGAATCAGATCCTGCCCCTTGTAGGGGTCGTTGCGCGCCACGCTGTACCCGCAGGCACGCAGTGCGCCTTCAATCACATCCACGAAAGTGGGTTCGCAGGTGGTCCCGTCCAGGTCACCCAGCACGAAATCGGCCAACGGCCGGGAGGACTCAATGCCCAGCCGCTGATACGCGTTGCTCGGCATGGAATGCAGGTTGAGGTGCCACAAACTCCCCCAGCGCTGGTGCAACGCATCGGCCAGCACATGCAGTTGATTCTGGTACGGCCGCCAGTACTGTTCGATGCGGTGGTGCAACTCTGCTGCGCTCAGACGGCGGTCGTAGATGGCAACCCCCTCTTTCACCTGGCGCCAGACGAGACCAAAGCCCAACTTCGTTTTGTGCGAGGGGTTCACGGGGTGCGGCCAGGGGTCTGACAGCAGGCTCACATCCACATCGTCTTCAGGTCGATTCGCATCGATGTACGTTCTGGCGAATGTGGCTGCCAGCAAGGTGGCACCCGTGTGCGGTGCGTCTGCCCAAAGCAGATCGACGTGGGTGTCTTCGGCGAAGCGAAGCTCTGGCATCGGCAACGTCGGCCGGAAGTCGGCTGGGTAAACCGTTCCGCTGTGCGGAGAATCACACAACCAGGGCAGGGATTGATCCGGTCGCGGTGCGTGGACATGAAAAGCGGTTGATGAACGCATGGGCATCTCGTCTGTCAGCGGGTCACGTGCAACTCACTGTGCTCACAGCGTAAGCATCGGCGGGCCGCACAACAAACGACATTTCGAGGCGCTGCCCTTACATGATGTAATGGCTCTTTACCGATGCAGCGATGAAGATTCAGTCCCCGTCATTGCCGGAGTTGCACGCCTTCATGCACGCCGCAGAAACCGGCAGTTTCATGCGTGCAGCCACCTTGTTGTGCGTCACGCAGGCGGCCGTCAGCCGAGCGGTACAGCGCCTGGAAGCAAGGGTCGGCGTGACGCTGCTTGAGAGAAATGCGCGAGGCGTCTCCTTGACGGCCAGTGGCCGGGCCTACCTGACCTGGATTCAGCCGGCCCTGACCATCCTGGAAGATGCCGCCGTCACGAGTTTTCAAAACAGCCGGCAACCGACGTTGCGCATCAGCGCGCCCCCAGCGCTGAACATGCGGTGGCTGCTGCCGCGGCTGCCCTTGTTCCAGGCGGAGCACCCGAAGCTGAAACTGGTATTTCAGAGCTACGACACACGCGATGACTTCCTGAGGGATGATGTGGACTGCTGGCTGCAAAGCCGTCAGAGCAGCACCAGCCGCTGGCCCAGGCACATTGAGGCCACCTACGTGATCGGGCGCGAGATCATTCCGATCTGCCACCCGAGCCAGACGAGCAACATTCGTACGCCGGCGGACCTGCTGCGCCTGCCCTTGCTCTATCAATCGCGCTACCCCGACAACTGGGCCTTGTGGTTGCGCAAGGCAGGCATCGAATCCAAAGAACTGCCGCTGCAGACCGGCTTCGATTCCGGCCTGGCAGAGGCTGTGATGGCGGGGATGGGGGTGGCTGTGGTTCAGCTCTGCCTGATCGAACGTGAACTGGAGTCGCAGCGCATTGCCGCGCCCATTCCCATCACGGTGTCAACAGGGCGTGGCTACTACTTCTGCACGCCCCGGGCATCCCACGACCGCCCGGTCATCGTGGCCTTGCGCAAGTGGTTGGTCGAGCAGGCGAAGGCTGGGCCGCATGGCACGGCCTGAGTCGCTCACGGGCCTGCGAGTGGAACGGCGGGCGATTTGCCTGGATTCCCTGTCGGTGTCGTGCACCTCGCTGGAATGCTGGCTTCCGTCAGGCCGCGGTGGGCCGTTCCCGGCTGCCGGTGTTGTTCTTGATCTCCGGTCTGACGAGTTGCCTCCTTCGATCCTGATTCGGCCGAGGGCGGCTGGGGGCAGTTGACGAGATGACGGAGAGACACCCTGCGGCGCCCGTCCTCGAGCGGCAACGCGAGTGTCCGCTTTCGGGCGGCTGGTTGTCCGCATCAAAGGTCTGCAATGGGTCAGCGCTCCTCGGGCATGGACGCTGTCAGTGCGGGCGCGATTGCATTTCAAGACACTTTCGCGGGGTGATGCCGGCACACCTCGATCACTATGCCGCGCAGCCATCGGTGCGCTGGATCTCGATCGTGTCGGGGGTGCCACATCTGCGATATGGTGATGTGCTCCGTCGGCACGGGCAACTCGAACGAGCGCAGCGCGTTGCTTGCTCGAAAGTGTTCGAAGTACGACGCGGGTATCAGCGCCACCATGTCGGTTGCGGCCGCAGTCGACATCGCGGTGCCGAAGCTGGGAACGACGACTGCGACATTGCGCGTCAATCCAGCAGCCGCGAGCGCGTCGTCCACGGGGCCCGTGATCTGGCCCCGGCGCGACGTGACCACATGGTCGCAGGCCGCATAGCGCTCGGGTGTGATCTCGCCATCGGCCAGCAGCGGGTGTCCCTGTCGCACAACGGCGATGAAGTGGTCCCGGTAAAGCGTCTGAACGCGCACCTCGGGGCCGGACTCGCCGAGAACGCCGACGTCGAGATCGATCAATCCCTCCCGCAGCGGGCGCACGTCCTTGTCGGGCTTGGGCGCGAAACGCAGGCGCACGCCGGGCGCTTCGCGCGCGGTGCGTGCCGCGAGCAGATGCGCGAAGGCCTCGGTGAAGCCGTCATTGGCGCGCACCGTGAACATGCGCTCGAGCGTGTTCAAGTTCAGGTCGGGGCCGGCCGGCCGCAGCACGGCACTGGCTTCCTCGACCAACTCCTTGACTCGGTCGCGCAGCGCCAGTGCCCGCGGTGTGGGAACCATGGCCCGGCCTGCACGCACCAGGAGCTCGTCTCCCGTGGCTTCACGCAGGCGCGCCAGCGTGCGGCTCATGGCCGATTCGCTCAGGCCCAGACGCTCGGCCGCTCTGGAGACGCTGCCTTCGGAGAGCAGGGCGTTCAACGCAATGAGAAGGTTGAGGTCAGCGTCAGTGGGCATGCGCTGAACCTAGCACGGTTTGCGGAGGCAAGACTGGCGCCGCATGCAGGGACAAGATGCGCGCCACGCTCTGTTTGGGCGGGGACCGTCGACCTATTCTGACGTGTCGCGATTGAGCGTCCCCTCATGTCCACCACCTATGCTGTCACCTGCCCTCGAACCCAACTCTCCCGCGGCCTCTCGCCGCACCGAATCTGGCGCGGCGCACGAGCTTGATGGGCTGCCACTGCCGCGGCGTTACGCCGCCGTCGCCGCGATCCTCGGTGCGATCGTGCTGGTGGTGCTCGACGGCGCGATCGCCAACGTCGCACTGCCGAGCATTGCTCAGCAGTTGCAGGCTGCGCCGGCCGACACCGTCTGGATCGTCACCGCCTACCAACTCGCCATCGTGATGTTCCTGCTGCCCGCTGCCGCTGCGGGCGAGAGATGGGGCTATCGCCGTGTGTTCGCCGGAGGGATCGCGCTGTTCACCGCCGCGTCGGTGTTGTGCGCGCTGGCGCCGTCGTTGTCGTGGCTGGTGGCGGCACGATGCCTTCAGGGCTTGGGCAGCGCTGCGGTGATGCCGATGGGCATGGCGCTGTTGCGCTTCACCTATCCGCGTCGATTGCTGGGTCAGGCGATTGCATGGAACGCGTTGACGATTGCAGGCGCCTCGGCGGCAGGGCCGGCCGTCGGTGCTGCGTTGCTGTCCGTCGCGAGCTGGCCGTGGCTCTTCGCGGTGAACCTGCCGATCGGTCTGCTGGTACTGGCCGCCTGTGCCGGGTTGCCAAGTCCGCAAGGCACCGGGCGTCACCTCGACTTCGGGAGCATCGCGCTCAACGCGATCATGTTCGCCGCCTTCGTGCTGGGCAGTGATTGGCTGCCGTCTTCTCCGTGGTACGGAGGCGCACTGCTTGTCGTGTCGGCCGGTTCCCTGGCTTTGCTGGTGCGGCGCGAGATGCCGAAGGCGGCGCCGTTGATTCCGCTGGATCTTCTACGGGTGCACTCGTTTCGGGTGTCGATCATCGCGTCGGTGTGCTGCTTCACCGGGCAGATGATCGGCTATGTGGCGCTGCCGTTCTACTTCCAGCACGAGCTGGGTCTGAGCGCGATGGCCACCGGTCTCCTGATGACACCGTGGCCGCTGGCGGTGATGGTGGCCGCACCCTTGTCGGCGCACCTGGCCAAGCGCGTGCCAACGGCGTGGCTTTGCGCCGTCGGAGGGGGGTGCCTCGCGATCGGCCTGGCGCTGTGCGCCGCCTGGCCGCTTCACGGCGACCCTCGGCTGCCGATGGCCATCTTCACGAGCCTGGCAGGCCTCGGCTTCGGACTCTTTCAGACCCCCAACAACCAGAACATGCTGCTCGCCGCACCGAAAGAACGCAGCGGCGCGGCCGGAGGCGCCCAAGGGACCGCGCGGCTGACTGGGCTAACGCTCGGCAGCCTGTTGATGGGACTCATGTTCGCGCTGTTGCCGTCGCCGAGCGCTGTGCACTGGGGCTTGACGCTCGCGGCCTTGGCTGCATTGGCCGGAGGCGCGGTCAGCCTGCTAAGAAGCGCGGACGGAGCCGCGCGGGGTTGACCGTGCAGCAGCGTCCGCTTCGTGACCGCCCGACGAGGTGCTTGGGTGGCAGCTCCGGTTGATAGCGACCTCGTAGTCCAAACGCCCCTACACCGCGGCCAGCGCCTGATCGAGGTCGGCAACCAAATCGTCAATGTGCTCGATGCCCACTGACAAGCGCACCGTGTCTTCACCCACCCCCGCGCGCGTCAACTCCTCGGGGTTGAGCTGGCGGTGTGTGGTGGAGGCCGGGTGCGTGGCCAGCGACTTCACATCGCCGATGTTCACCAGCCGGGTGAAGAGTTGCAGCGCATCGAGGAAGCGCGCTCCGGCCGCGCGGGCTTCGCCTGGCGCGCTCTTCACGCCGAAGGTGAGAAGTCCTGAAGCCTGACCCGACAGGTACTTCTTCACCAGGTGGTGGTCCGGGTGGTCTTCCAGGCCGGCGTATTTCACCCATGACACCTTGTGGCTCAAGCGCAGGTGCTGTGCGATCTTCAGCGTGTTGCTGCTGATGCGGTCGAGCCGCAGGGCCAACGTCTCCAGCCCTTGCAGGATGAGGAAGGCGTTGAACGGCGACAGTGCCGCACCGGTGTTGCGCAGCGGCACGACGCGCGCGCGACCGATGTAGGCCGCCGGGCCGAGGGCTTCGGTATAGACCACGCCGTGGTAGCTCACGTCGGGTTCGTTCAGGCGCTTGAAGCGCTCCTTGTGCTCGGCCCACGGGAACTTGCCCGAGTCAACGATCGCCCCGCCGATGCTGTTGCCATGGCCGCCGATGTACTTGGTGAGGGAGTGCACCACGATGTCGGCGCCGTGCTCGAAGGGGCGGCTGAGGTAGGGGGAGGGCACGGTGTTGTCGACGATCAGCGGCACATCGTGCTTGTGCGCGATGGCGGCCACGGCCGCGATGTCGGTGATGTTGCCCTGCGGGTTGCCGAGGGACTCGACGAACACCGCCTTGGTCTTGGCGTCGATCAGCGACTCGAAGCTCTTCGGGTCGCGGTGGTCGGCAAAGCGTGTGGTGATGCCGTACTGCGGCAGCGTGTGGGCGAAGAGGTTGTAGGTGCCGCCATACAGCGCGGTCGACGAGACGATGTTGTCGCCGGCCTCTGCAATGGTGAGGATCGAATACGTCACCGCTGCCTGGCCCGAGGCCAGGGCCAGCGCGCCCACGCCGCCTTCGAGTGCGGCAAGCCGCTGCTCGAGCACGTCGTTGGTGGGGTTCATGATGCGCGAGTAGATGTTGCCGGGCACCTTCAGATCGAACAGGTCGGCCCCATGCTGCGCGCTGTCGAATGCGAACGCGGCCGTCTGGTAGATGGGCACCGCCACCGCCTTGGTGGTGGGGTCGGGCTGGTAGCCTGCGTGCAGGGACAGGGTCTCGAAACGCCAGTTGGGTTGTGTCATCGGGTGACTTCCATTCAAGAGAGAAGGCCAGCGTAGACACACGTCGTGGCGACGTGAACTGCTGTCTGCGCATATGCATGCTCGGTACTCGGCGCCCGGCTTGATCGGCGCGTCATCGGAGCGAGGTGCGCATATCGATCCGCGCAAAGCGTCGTTGGGCCGCCCTGTACCTGCCCGTATCGTGGACCGATGAGCCACACACGCCACACCGAACATCCCATCGACTCGCTCTTCACGCGCCGCTGGTCACCGCGCGCGTTCAACGGCGAAGCGATTCCCGAGGCCACGCTGCTGAGCTTCTTCGAGGCGGCGCGTTGGGCGCCGTCCAGCTTCAACTCGCAGCCCTGGCGTTTCATCTACGGGCGCGCGGGCACGCCGGGCTGGCAGTCGATCTTCGACACGCTCGGCGAATTCAATCGCAGCTGGGCGCAGCGCACATCGGCACTCGTGCTCGTCTTGTCGAGCACCCGGTGGGTGCCACCCGGCAAGACCGAACCCGAAGCATTGCGCTCGCATTCATTCGACGCCGGTGCGGCCTGGGCCAGCCTCGCGTTCCAGGCGACCTTGTCGGGTTGGCACGCGCACGGCATCGGCGGCTTCGACCGCGACAAGGCGCGCGCTGCATTTGCGGTGCCCGACGATCACGCCATCGAGGCCGTGATCGCGATCGGCCGGCAGGGCGACAAGTCGGTGTTGTCCGAATCGCAGCAGGCGCGTGAAGCGCCGAACCAGCGCGTGCCACTGAGCGAGCTGGTGGCCGACGGGCGCTTCGCCTTCAAACCTTGATCGGACGGGCGGGCAGGGCAGTTGGTTGGAAGCAGCCAATGCCTTGCTTTACCGCGCCAACACCGAACCGCGAGAACTACGCGGTCGATCGGCCGATCGATCTGCTGGAGTAGGCAGCCCGGGTTTCGGACAAGAGCCAGATGACGGCAGCTGAGGCAGCCGAATCCTGATGCGTGGGTAGCAGGCAATTCATGGCACGCAGCCTGCGCACAGCCGGTGCAACTCGGCGCCCAGGGTCAACGCCAGCAACGGCTTTGTCAGGTAGCCGTCCATGCCGGCTGCAGCACAGGCCCGGCGCGTTGCTTCGGTGGTGTCGGCAGTGGCGGCGACGATGCTGCACGGGGCGATCACGCCGGTGCGCTCCAGCTCACGCAGCCGCCGTGTCGCGGTGATGCCGTCCATTGCGGGCATGTCCAGGTCCATCAGCACGACGGCCGGGTGCAGGCGTTCGCAATGTGCCAGCGCCTCAACGCCGTCGCATGCCGTGACGGCGTCGAAGCCCAAGGTACGCAGCAGCGTCGCGGCGACGATGCGGTTGATCTCGTTGTCGTCGACCACCAGCACGAGCGGCCGTGCCGATGTCGCCGGGATCGTGCTGCGTGGCGCCGGTTCGGCGGCGCACGCCGTGAGCTGGTGCAACTCGGCCGGGCTGAACGGGCGCACCCACACCTCGAAGCCGTGAAAGCCGTCACTGTCCATCAAGGCAGGCGAGCCAGGCGCCACGCCGTAGAAGCAGCGCGTTGTGCCGGGCAGCGCATCGCGCAATCCGCGCAGCGCCGATGGCGGCATCGAGGGCGACTCGACGACGAGCAGCAGCGCCGGGGCCCTGCCGGCACGGCCCGTGACGCTCAGACGCCTGAAGACTTCGGTGCACGAATTGAACTCGACCGGGGTCCAGCCCAGCCGCTGCAGGCGCCGCATGAGGAGTCCCCCGGTGCCCTCGCGTGCGTCGACGATCCAGGCGGGCGCGCCGCGCGCATCGGGCACCGTGCCGTTGAGCGGCCGCTCGGCGGGCAACCGCCAGCGCGCGCGGAACAGCACGCCCGCTATCGGGGAGGCTTCGAAGTCGATGCGCGCACCAGTGATGGGGCAATCGCCGCTGGCCCGCCGCAGGTGCTGGCCAGCGGGGGCGGCTGACCCGCCGTCCTGTACCAGATGCAGGCGCGATACCACCGTGCTCAGCATGCCCTCCGAGGCGAGGGCTCCGGAGCCAACGGCTCTCACGTCGACATGACAATGATCGAACGGCGTCAGGCGGGTCTGCGCCTCCAGGACGACGACGCCCGATTCGACGAGGTCCACGAGTCCGTGCAGCACGCGGTGCAGGCTGCGGCGCATCGCATTGGCCTCGCCGGCGATCATCGCGAGCGGGCCACGGTAGTCGAATGCGAACCTGAGATTTCGGTCGCCCGTTCGGCGCACCAGGTGCCGCGTGGCCACCGTAAAGAGTTCCGCAAAGTCGAATGCGGAACGGTCGTCATCTCCCACTCAGTACGCTCCCTCTCCAGTCAGGGCAGAGGGGTTTCCACTCAGCCAAACTGAAGAGTGCCAACAAGTGCGCAGGCGTGCACCCGGGGATCAGGTTGTTGGCGACCCGGGGATTCCCCGGGTCGCGACAAAGTTACTCGGGCTCGCTGTCCTCGGTGAGCCAGTTGTTGGCGAGCGCGTAGCGCAGGATGTCGGTGCGGCTGCGCAGTTGCAGCTTGTCGAGCGCCGTGGCCTTGTAGGACTCGACGGTTTTCACGCTGAGGCCGAGCTGCGCCGCGATCTCCTTGTTGCTCTGACCCCACGCGATGAGCTTCAGCACTTGCATCTCGCGCTCGGCGAGCACGCCATTGCGCCCGGGCATGCTGTGCCCGTTGCCGGCGCCGGGGCCGGACGCCCTGGTCGTGTGTGCGAGCAGGTGGCCGGCAAGCGTCGGATCGATGTACGAGCCGCCCTCGGCGACAACACGGATCGCGTCGATCAGCGCATTGCCGGCGGTTCGCTTGAGCACATAGCCGCGCGCACCCGCTTCGAGCAGCCGGCGCAGGTAGCCCTGATCGGCGTAGCGCGTGAGCGCAAGGATGCGGGCGTCAGGGCAGCGATCGCGGATCTGCTCGGCGGCCTCGGCACCCCCGAGGTCGGGCATCGAGACGTCGAGCACGACCACCTGTGGATCGACCTGCACCGCGAGCTGCACGGCCTCGCGCCCGCCGCGTGCACACGCGACGACCTGCATGTCGGGCTGGGCGTTGATGAGCAGCTTCAGCCCATCGCGCAGCACGCCGTGATCGTCAGCCAACAGAATGCGCAGCTTCGTCATGGCTCGGCGTCGTGTCGATGGGATCGCCCACGTCGAGCGGGACCGTGAGGTAGATCGTGGTGCCGTTGCCGGGTGCGGATTCCACTTCGAGCATGCCGGTCACGAGCGCGGCTCGTTCTGCCATTCCGAGCAGCCCGAGGCGGCGCTGGCCGTCGGCGGAGGCGGGGGCCGCAGCGATGTCGAAGCCGCGACCGTCGTCCTCCACGATGAAGCGCAGCTCCGAGCCCCGCCGCTCCGCGATGAGGCTCACGCGCGACGCGGCGGCATGCTTGCGCACATTGGTGAAAGCCTCCTGCACCACGCGGTACACGGCGGCTTCCACCGCCGCCGACAGGCGCTCGACCGGGAGGTCGTGCACTTGCAGTTCCACCGCAACGCCGTACTGCGCCGACCATTCGTCGGCGTACTGGCCGAGCGCATCGACGAGCTTCATGTGGTCGAGCGCCAGCGGGCGCAGCTCGTACGAGAGACGGTCGACGTCTTCCTCGAGACGATGAGCCGCCTGCTCGATGTCGTCGAGTCGCTGCGTCACCGCCGGCGAACCTGACTCGGTGCGCAACGCCATCAAGCCCATGGTCAGCACGGCAAGGTGTTGACCCACCGTGTCGTGCAACTCGCGCGACAGTCGGCGGCGCTCTTCTTCCTGCGCGTTGACGAGCCGGCCCAGCAGTTGGCGGATTCTGGCGCCGGCGGCCTCGCGCTCGGCGATCTCGACGCGCAGCGCGGCGTTCGCCTGCGCCAGCTCGGCCGTGCGCTCGCGCACGCGGGTTTCCAGCTCGTCCCGCGCCCACAAGAGCTCATGCTCGGTCCGCTTGCGCGCCGTGACGTCCAACACCGTGCCGAGCATGCGCGCCGGACGCCGCTCGCCGTCGATCGTGGCGAACTCCGTCGCCCCACGCGCCACGAGCCAGCGCAAATCGCCATTGGGATGAACGCAGCGAACCTCGGCCCTGAAGCGCCCATCGCCGATGGGTGCCGTCGCCTCGCGCACCGCGGTATTCACCATGGCCCGGTCATCGGTGTGGATACGGGACAAGATGCCCTCCAAGCTCAGCGAGTCGTCAGGGTCGAAGCCACACAGCTCGCAAAAGCGCGCATCGGCCGTCAGCAGGCTGCCGGCACCCAGCCAACACCAGGTGCCCAGCTGCGCGACGTCGAGCGCGAGCCGGCTTTGCGCCTCGCTCGCGCGCAGCTCACGTTCGGCCAGCCTGCGTTGCGTGATGTCGGTGAACAGCACCCCGACGCGGCCGAGGCCCGGCCTGCCGAACGGAAAGGCGTAGACGTCGAGCCAGCGGTTCAGGGCCTGCGTCCGCTTCTCGAACCGTGCCGGCTGGCGCGTGCGCGCCACCGCGCTGTAGGTATCGACCCAATGCTTTTCCGTTCCCGCAGAGATCTCGCCCATTCGGCGGCCCACCACGTCGCGCAGGCCGGTGTGGCGCTCGAACGCCGGGTTGACCTCGAGAAAGCGGTAGTCGAGGCCCTGCCCAGTGGCGTCGAAGACCACCTCGAGCACGCAGAACCCCTCGTCGAGCGACTCGAACAAGGCCCGGTAGCGCTGCTGTGAGTCGTGCCGCTCCGCCATGCCGGCCAGTGCAGCCCTCACCCAGGGTGGCAGGAAGCTTGTCTCCAAGGAAGCCCTCCCGACGAAGCGGAAGGGCAAAGCGTACTGCGGCGCGGCCTGTTGTCCAAGAGGGGTGAACGCGAAAAGCGCGTCAAGCCTGGGAGCAGTACATGCGCACGCCGGCGTCGCAGTTCCATTACTCGTAGGCGCGTCCGTGGCAGCGGATGTCGAAGTCGACCACCCACTCGGCCGAGCTCATGTTGCAGCCAGCAGTACCACGACGAGTGCCAGATTGCCCCGTCGCTCGAAGAAGCAACCTGAGGCAGGTGTCGTTCGCTTTCGGCAGGTCTCGCAACAAAAGCTGTGGCGTGTCGGACTCGCCTCGTTCAGTTCCGATGGACCACCGCGCGGCTTGCGGGGATAGCGCGCGCTGTGCAGCACGCCACCAAAGAAGCCGCAGCCCTTTGCGCGAGCCTTCGCGGCCAAGTCCTCATCAATGGTCGAAAGGAGGTGGAAGAGTTTGGGATGCGGAGCAGTGTCGGCCAATCCCTGTTCGCCTCGCCCGTCGTTTGCTCAACGTACTCGATGTGGAGCAGCCCTCAACCCTCACGCAAGACGATCGCCAAACCGCGAAAACTCATCGCGATCGGTACTCATGCTCATTCGCCGCGGTGAAAACACGATTTCATCCCCGATACTTCGCGCCGACTTCACGCCCATTTCAAAAAGCCACCCACTGACGCTGAGATCATTCGCGTCGTGCGGGGCTCCTATCCGGGCATCGCGGAGGAAGGAATCTCGTGTTGACTCGAAAGAAGATTTGGATTGCCGGTGGCGTGACGGCATTGGTCGCTGTTGCCGTGGCCGTGGGCATCACGGCCGGGTGGGTGCACTTTGGCGGCAACATCAATGCGTTGGGTATCAACCTCGCCAAGCCCGACGCGTATGTGTCTACTCCGGCCTTGTCGCGCTTGCCGCGAGACCTGATCAAAGCGCCGATTGCGCGCGATGTGCTCACCGAAGATTTCGCCTTCTATTACGAAGAGCACGAAGACCGCCTCGGCCTGCAAGGCGCGATCAAACGCATTGCGTACGAGCACGAGACCACGCTGGCCGACAAGCTGATGGAGATCGTGCTAGACGAGCCGGCCGAAGTGGCCATGTGGGCCGACGTGAAAGGCGCACCGCGCCATTGGCTGATTGCCATGACGCGCGGCGCGCTTGCCAAGTCGCTGCAAGGCATTGCCACCATCGCCGCCAAAGACAAGCAGCTCACTGTGATTGCCGACGTGGGCTTCAAAGGCGGCTCGAGCACGGTCTACGCCCTCACGCTGTCGCCACGCCGCACGTTGGCGGTGGTGTCGCGTGGGGACCGCATCGTGGTGCTGAGTGACCCGGGCTTGCTGTTCGACAGCGAGCGCAAGGTCGACACCGCCTCGCGCGATGTGGTCTCCGAACTGCTGTCGGGCGACAAGAGCGCGCAGTCGGTCTACCGCAGCGGCTTCGGCCTTGGTGAGCCCGGCACAGGCCACACGCTGGTGGCCGATGCGCGCCTGCTGTCATTTGGCTACCAGCACTTCTTCCCTGGCCTGAAGGCCATGCGCTTTGACCTGGCCGCCGGAGGAACCACCTTGCGCACCCAGGTGCGTGTGGCCAGCCCTGCCGCCTTGCCCGCCACGCCCACCGACCGCGTGTTGTGGCAGGCCCTGCCGATGAACCCGGCCGCATGCACGCTGCTGCCTGCCGATTGGGCGCAGGCCAAGGAGGTGCTCGGCGGTGCCAGCAGCAAGGCTTTGGGCAAGGAGCAAAAGGCCGCCTGGGGCGCGCTGGCCGACCAGCTCGAAGGCCCGGCCGCGGTTTGCTGGTATGCCAAATCGCAAATGCACACGCCGCTGTTCGTGGCGCTCACCAAGGCCAATGGCCCCGACCCGGTGGCCGCACTCGACACCTTGTCGACGTGGCTGATGGCCGGTGACGGCACCCCGCAAGCCAAGCCCAAACAAAGCAAGCACCAAGGTGCCGACCGCTGGCAGCGCGAGATCGTGGCGCCGTGGGGCTCGCACGGCAAGGGTGACGAGAGCAGCTACCGCGTGACGCTTGCGCGCCAGGGCCAGTGGATCACCTTCTCACCCGACGACGCCTTGGTCGACCAAGCGCTTGACGCCCAAGCGCACCGCTACCCGAGCGTGCTCGAAGGCCTGCCGCCCAAATCGGCCACGCTCGCCGTGCTGGCCCCCAAGCAAATGGCCGACCTGATTCAGCGCGAGGCTTTTGCGGTGTTGCCACCCGAGCAAGCGCCGCTTCGCCAAGCCGCCGAGACTCACCTGGTGCCGCGCCTGAATGCCTTGCGCAAGCTGCCCAGCGCGCGTGCGGTGGTCCAAGGTGCGCCCGACGCCACCGGCTGGGTGGTCGTTGATTGGCAGCCGCTGGCCAGCAAGCCATGAGCGCCGTGAGTGGCTTGCCGCGCCGTGCCGTGCTGGCCGCGGCGGGGTGGTGCTTCGGCCTGGGCGCGCTCGCGGCGGCACCGGGCAAGACCCCCGAACCCTTGACCGATGCGGTGCCCGACGCGACGCTGGACCGCGAGCAATCGCAGCACTTTCGGGATTGGCTCACGCTGCTGATCCACTCGCAAATCGAGCGCGGCCCCACGCCGCGTTGGACGCACCGAGACTGCGCGGGCCTGGTGCGCTTTGCCGTGGCCGAGTCACTGCGCGAGCACGACAACGCCTGGAAGCGCGCCAACAGCTTCTTGGGCACCCGCGTGCCGCCCGATGTGGCACCTGCCCAAACGCAGGCCTTGCGCCATGCGTGGCGCCGGGTTGACGGCTCGCGCAATGCCTTTGTGGGCGCGCTTGAGCTGGTGCAAGAGAACACGCACTTTGTGTCCAAGCAACTCACGCAGGCCTTGCCGGGTGATTTGCTCTTTTACGACTTCGGCGACGACCAGCATTTGATGGTCTGGATGGGCCGCTACATCGCGTACCACACCGGCCGCGTCGAAGCCAACGACAACGGGCTGCGCGCACTGCGCGTGGCGCAACTCTCTGGATGGAAAGACACGCGGTGGAGGCCGGCAACGGACAACCCCAACTTCTCTGGCGTCTACCGACTGGCCTTTCTTGCACGATGAACACCAGCACCCGCACCCTCACCATGCGCACTCAATCCCCACGCACCCGCAGCTCGGCTGTTCGCCGCTCGGTGCTTGCTGCACTGCTCGCCGTGCTCGTGATCGCCCAGCCCCCGCTGCTGCCGAGCGCTGCTGCGGCCGGCACGCCCATCCCCTTGCCCAACCAGCGCTCGTTGTTTGTTGGCGAGCCCTTCTTCTTGCTGTCTGACGCCACCTTCGGCAGCACCGAGCTGGCCAAGGTGCGGCTCGAAGTGAACTCGCCGCAATTGTTCGATTCAGTGGGTGGGGTCGATGTGCTGGTCTACCGCATCCCCGAGCCCTTGGCTTTTTTGCAGCGGCAAAAGAACCTGCACCGCATCCAGGTCGGTGCACGGCCCAGCGACGAAGGCTTGGGCAACACACTCACGCACCTGTGGGACAACTGGGTCGTCAAGTCGCGCATGGCGTGGCAAAAGCTCTTCTCGCGTGATGCCAAGCAAGCCGTCACCGCGCAAGCGCCTGAGCTCAAGACGCCGCCCACCTTGCGCGCGCCGTCCACCTTTCAAGAAGTGACGCAGTTCAAACCCATCGCCGGGTTGCCGGTGGTCGAGCGCTTCCGCTATCCGGTGCAACACGCCAAGCCCATTGCGCCGCCGGCCGGTCTGGCGCTGGCAGGCAGCAGCAGCGAGTTCATCAACCCCTCGGCAGGCAACGTGTTCGTGCCCATCGGCAAGCGCGCGCCGGGCCTGTATTTGGTCGAGGCCATCGCCGGCCAACACCGCGCGACCACGCTGCTGTTTGTGTCGGACACCGTGGCACTCACCAAGGTCTCGGGCGAGCAGATGCTGGTGTGGGCGGCTCAACGCGTGAACGGCGCACCGGTACCCAACACCCGCGTGACCTGGACCGACGGCGTGGGCGTGCTCAAGAGTGGCACGGCCGATGGCCAAGGTGTGCTGCGCATGGAGCACAAGGCGCCCGAGCAAACCTATGTGATGGGCGAAGACCCGAGTGGCGGCGTGTTCATCTCCGAAAACTTCTATTACGACAGCGAGATCTACACCGCCAAGGTCTACACCGTGACCGACCGGCCCTTGTACCGGCCGGGGGATTGGGTGCAGGTGAAGGTCACCGCACGCGAGTTCAAAAACGCCCGCCAGTCGATGCCCTTGAAAGACGGCGACATGCAGCTCGCCGTGCTCGACCCCGCAGGCCAGGTGGTGAGCACGCAGACCGTGCGATTCACCGGCGCGCAAGGGGCCGACACGCGCTTTGCGCTGCCCGACAACGCCGCGGCTGGCGGCTATGAGTTGCGGCTCGCGATGGGCGACGACAGCTTCTCCGCCGCGTTCCGCGTGGCCGACTACCAAAAGCCGCACTTCGAGATCGTGCTCATCCCCGACAAGACCGACTTTGCCACCGGTGACACCATCAGCGGCAAGCTGCAACTCGCCTACCCCGATGGCAAGCCCGTGGCCAATGCCAAGGTGAGCCTCACGGCACGTGCGCAAAAACTCTCCATGGTCGATGGCGAGTTGGATTACACCGGCCAGTTCGCGCTCAAGCTCACACAAGACGAGTTCGAGACCGACAGCAGCGGCGTGGCCAAGTTCTCACTGCCGCCAACCGACCAGCCCAGCCGCTATGTGCTCACGGCCTTGGCCACCGATGGCGCGGCCTACCGCGTGCGCACCTCCAAAGAGATCTTGGTCGAGCGCGGCAGTGGCTCGTACAAGCTCACGCCCGACAAGCAGTTCTCAAAAGCCGGCGAGGCCGTGGCCTTCAAGGTGGTGGCCAGCCAGCGTGCCACCACAGCGGGCAGCCCGGCCGCCGAAGCCTCGCGCCCGGTGCGCTGGGATTGGGTGCGCTTGGAAAACCGCGCCAAAGAGTCGGGCAACCTGGCCTCGGCCGACGCGCTCTCGGTCAGCTTCCCGCAGCCGGGCTCGTACACGCTGAGCCTGCGTGATGACAAAGGTCGCATCGTGGCCGCCACCAGCCACTGGGTCAGCGGTGATGGCCTCAAGGCCCCGGTGGGCAGCATCGGCATGGTGTTCAACAAGGCCAGCTACCGCGCGGGCGAAACCGCCGAAGTGTTGGTGAGCTTCCCCGAGCCGATCGACAACGCGCTGTTGACACTGGAGCGCGATCGCGTCGAAGCCACTGCCTTGGTGGGGCAGAGCGCCGATTGGATCAAGAGCGAGCGCATCGCCCCCACGCAATGGAAGCTCACGCTGCCGGTGCGCGAAGAGATGAGCCCCAACATGACCTTGTCGGTGGCCTATGTGAAGAACGGCGACTACGTGTTCCAGAACCAGGGCGTGCTGGTCGAGCAGCCGCGCATTGCCCTGTCGTTCAAGACTGACAAGGCGGTCTACCTGCCGGGCGAGACCGTGACCGTGGACGTGAGCACGCTCTTGGGTGGCAAGCCCACGGCGGCCGACGTGACCATTGGCGTGGTCGACGAAATGATCTACGTGCTGCAGCCCGAGATCGCCCCCACCATCGACGACTTCTTCTTTTACCCGCGCCGCAACAACGTGCGCACGGGTGCCAGTCTGTCGTTCATCGGCTACGACCTCGCCACCTCCAAGCTGGGCAACGTGCCTTCGGGCCGGCAAGTCAACGAGCGCGCCGTCAAGGTGCTGGAGCGCCCGCGCCGCGACAACATCGACACCGCCACCTGGGTGCCGCGCCTGGCGACCGATGCCAGCGGCCATGCACGCTTTAGCTTCACCATGCCCGACTCGCTCACGCGCTGGCGCATCACCGGCCGCGCAATCGACAGCAACGGCAGCGTGGGCCAGCAGCTGAGCTGGGTGCGCTCGGACAAGGCCTTCTATGCCAAATGGACCAGCCCCGATTGGCAGCGCGAGGGTGACCGCTCGCAGGCCTCAATCGCGATCTTCAACCAGACCGGCAAAGACGCCAAGGTGGAATGGGAGGCACGCGGTGCGGGCGTCGATCGCACCGAGAGCGTGAACGTTTCACCCGGGGTGAACTTTGTTCAGCTGCCGATTGCCGCCACGCAAGTGGGCACGTCGAGCGTGTCGCTCAGCTTGAAGCAAGACGGCCGCGTGATCGACAAGCTCGAAGCCCCGTTCTCACGCCTGCCCGTGGCGTGGCGCTCGCAGCGCGAACTGGCGCTCGATGTGAGCAACGGCAGCGCGGCCCTCAAGCTGCCCGCCGATGCGACCCGCGTGCGCGTGGCCTTTGCGCAAGACGCGGCGGCCGGTGAGTTCAACCGCTGGATGGACGACCTGATCGACTTCCCTTACGGCTGCGTGGAGCAAACCGCCGGCCGCATGCTGCCGCTGTCGATCGCACTGCAGTCGCTGTCGCCGGCCCAGCAGCCGCTTGCGCCCATGCTCACGCAACGCTTGTCCACCGCACGCCTGGCACTGGCTCAGATGGCCGGCCCGCAGGCGCGATTTGGTTGGTGGGGCCGCGGCATGGCCGACGATGCCTTCTTGACCGCCTACGCGTACTACGCTGACTACCGGGCCACACAGGCCTTGAAGACCAGCCTGCCCGATGCGCATTGGCAACGTCTGCTTGATGTGTATGCCAAAGAAGGCGTGAAGCTGCCGCCGCTGCAGCGCGCGCTCGCCTTGTCGTGGATGCAAGAGATGGGCTTGCCCGTGGGTGCCATGCTGGACCCGCTGCTGGACGATCTGGAGGAGAAGGACGACTCCGACGCCGCTGCGATGGCCAAACACCATGGCAGCTTCGTGCTGGTCGATGAGAACGAGCTCAACACGCGCGACATGGCCTTGGTGCTGGCCGTGAACACTGCCGCGCTGGCCAGGATCGACGTGACTGCTGCGCAACGCGGCGCGGCCGATGCGGCGGCTGTGCGACTGGCCACGGTCGAGTCACCGCTGGTTCAAGCCCTGTTGATGGTGAGCAAGCGCGCAGGCCCCGAGAAAGCAGCCACGGTGTTGAGCCAGGTGCGCGCCGACGTGCCCACCTTCGACCGCGCCCAGACCCTCATGTGGCTGCAGCGGGCTTGGGGTGGCCGACCGCAGGCGCGCTCTGAAGTCACCGAGCTGGCTGCACCTTGGCAGCGTGGCAACAGCTTCAATGGCGAGCCCTTGTGGCAGCTGCCTGTGGGGGCTGCCTTGCCTGGCACGGTGGCGCTGCCGGCCGGGGCCAAGGCGGCCTGGGCCTTTGTGAGCTTTGAGAGCAGCGAGGCGCAGTCGCCCACGCTGCCGGCGGTGATCGAGCGCACGTTGTGGCGCGTGGTGCCGCAGGGTGGCAGCGAACCGAAGAAGGCAGCGTCAGCGCCCAAGGGCAAAGACGCGGTGGCCACGAAGCCGTCGCCCGACAATGGCCGTTTGAGCGTGACGCTCGAGCGCGTGAAGCCTGGCGCCACGCTCGACACCAACGCGCTGTACCTCGACCAGATCATGGTCAAGGCCGACACCAGCATGCAATGGGCCTTGATTGAAGTGGCCTTGCCGCCAGGTGCGGCCGTCGAGAGCGGCACATGGGGCATCGACCTCGCCGATGGTGACAAGAAGCAGCCACTGGAGCGTGCGCAACACCAGGACACGGCTCAGGGTTACGCGGTGCCCATCGAGTCCTTGTCGGAAGGCAAGGCCGTGGTGGTGCGCCACCTGCTGCGCTTCTCGCAGCACGGCCAGTTCAAGCTGCCACCCACGCGCTTGCAGCGTATGTACCAACCGGAGGCCAAGGCGGTGGACAAGAGCGGCAAGTGGTTGGCGATGGAAGTGCGGTAGTTGGCTGATTAGTGACCCACCATGCCTGGCATCAACCACCCACGGTCATCCCGGCGAACGCCGGGATCCACTGCGTGCGTGCCACAGTGTTTGTCGGGCATCGGGGCTTCTCCACGGGTGGATCCCGGCGTTCGCCGGGATGACGGTGTCGTGAGTGCTTTGCCTCCGATGTGGCGCATCCAACTCGTGACAGTGCTCGCCCTTGGCTGCGCTTTGGCCACCGCGCAAGCCACCACGCCCCCCACACGCCTGGCCTGGGCGCAAAACGGCGAGCTGGTGGCGGCGCAGCGCAACGCGCCCACAGCGCCCGACGCGAGCCAGTGGCGCACGCCGCTGGGCAGCACCTGGAAGCTCTTCATGCATGCCTATCTGGATGCGCATGCCATGCAAGAGCCCGTGTACCGCTGCCAAGCAGGCCAGCGCCAGCCCGATGAAGAGTATTGCTGCGAGCCAGGCGAAAGCGTGTCGCGCGACGAGGCCTTGGCGCGCTCGTGCGGCCCGTATTTCGAACCGCAGCGCCTGGGTGTGTCGGCCGCCGAGTGGTCTCGGTACTGGCAGGCGCAGCAGGCACCGGCCTGGCTGTTGGCCTTGCGCGCGCTGCAGCCCGCCACCGAGGTGGCCGTGCCCGATTTGCTGAGCGCCATCGCCCACATCCCCGTGGCGCAGCGCCTGGCGGCGCGGCAGGCCTTGAGCCGCGTGGCCTTGCGTGAGCCCGCTGTGCTCGCCGCGTTGGGCAGTGGCCCACGCTACAAAACCTGGTCATGGCACATCGGCGCCGAGCGCGCGGGCGGTGCGGCTGGCTGGTTGGTCGATGGCTCGCCGTTTTGGTTTGGCGCCGCCGGCACCAGCCGCACGGCCTTGCAGGCCAACGCATCGTGGATCGGCCAGCAGTGGCCCGTGCAAGCCTTGCCCGATGCGGCGGCGCTTGCTGCTCAGCCTTGCGTGGAAGTGAGCTTCTTTCAGCGCTACACCATTCAATCGGTGAAGCGCGGCGATGGCAGCGAGGCACCCGCCGGCCCCATGAGCGGGCGCTACCACGTAGCGTTTGCCCGAGACACGCAGCTCACTCTTGATGCCGTGCCCACGCTGTGGCTGCAGCGCGATGCCAAAGGCACCGCCATCCACGCCCGCTTGCCGCTTGAAGATTACGTGGCCCGCGTGGTCGACCGCGAAGGCAACGCGGCCGAGCCGCAGGCTGCCCGCGCCTTGGCTGTGGCGGCGCGCAGCTATGTGCTGCAAAACGCGGCCGAAGGCGAGGGCTGCCGGCCCATTGCCGACAGCAGCCAAGCCCAGCGCGTGAGCCCCAATCCACCCAGCGCCGGTGCACGCGCTGCCGCGGCCTACACCGATGGCCTGGTGCTCACGGGCACCGCCGTGCGCTACCACGGCACGCAGGCCGCACCAGGTGTGATGGCCTGGACAGATGCCGTGGTCGATGCCAAGGCGGGCGCAGCCTTCGACAGCATTCTGCGCAAGGCCTACCCCGGCGCCAGCTTCGCCGATGCCCTGGCCGCCGGCGATTGCATCGCCCTGCCGCAGGCTCAGCTCTGGCTGATGCAGCGCCAGCCGCGCTGGCGCGCGCAGCTGCGCCAGCAGCCCGGTTATGAGCCCTTGGGCGAGAGCCTGCGCGTGTGCCAGCTGCAAGTGGGCACGCCGCATTCTGACCAGCGGCAGCTTGTCATCCACATCCGGGAGTGGGCCAGCCGCGAAGGCCGCGTCACGCTCATTCACGAATACCTTCACCTTGCGTTCCGCCACCACCCGAGTGGCCAAGACGAAGCACTCATCGAACGACTCGCACAGCGATTGGCAGACTCATGAAGACCTCTTGGCATGTTTATTGGATGGCCGGCGCGGCTGTGTTCACCACGCTGCATGCGGCCGCGCAGGTGTCGCTCGACGCGCCCCGTTCCGGCTGGCGCGCGGCCCCCTCGCAGCAGCAAGACTTCTTGCAAGAGGTGCACTACCCCGCGGCGAGCGTCAACGTCAACGGGCGCTCGGCCACGGCGCTGATCCGTGGCCACATGGCCAAGCTCAAGAAGGTCGACAGCTCCAACGGGGCGCGCCAACCGGCACGCTTGGTGGTCGACGGCATCGCCATGCCGTTGCTGGTCAATGAAGACGGCAGCTTCGCACGGCCCTGGTCGTTTGGCACCGGCAGCCACGGCATCGAGGTGCGCTCACCCGATGGCGAAGTCAAGCGCAAGCAGTTCTACGAAGCCCAGCCCAACCGTGTGCCCACGCGGCTGCGTGTGGTGCTCAGCTGGGACAGTGACAACACCGACCTCGACCTGCACGTGGTCTCGCCCGACGGCCAGCATGTGTTCTATGGCCAGCGCGTGGGCGCCAATGGCGGCGCGCTCGATGTGGACGTCACCACCGGCTTCGGCCCCGAGATCTATGCCACGCCCACGCCGGTGCGCGGTGCTTATCATGTGTTCGTCAACTACTACGGTGCCGGTGAGCGGCGCAATGTGATCACCACGGCGCAGGTGGCCATCATCCAAGACGAAGGCACGGCGCGCGAGAAGCAGCAGACCTTCGTGGTGCCCATGCGCAAGCCCGGCGAGCTGACGCTGGTGCGTTCTTTCCTCGTGCCATGAAGCCCTGAATTGCTGGCCTGATGGCAATGTTGACGCTGCCATGCCCTGGCAAAAAACCCCGGTGATCTGACTTGGCCGGCCCGATGACAACGAGGGCCGCCATGGACGGGCGGGCAGGGCAGTTGGTTGGAAGCGGCCGATGCCTTGCTGTACCACGCCAACACCGAATGCCGGATGTCCGCGTGGCCGGCTTGACGTTGGGCGCCAACGCATAAAACTCCCGACTTCACTTTCACTTCACAGACTTCACGCCGCCCTCACTCTCACTGGTTAGCCTCGTGCTTCTCAATGAATGGGGGAGAAATGAAGTCGATTATTTTTGGAAAACTCGGCGGGCTGCTGCTGGTGGCCATCCTGCTGCTGCTGGGCCTGCAGCAGATCACCGGCCTGGTCCGCGAGCGCAAGTCTCTGCATCAGGACGCCGCCACCAGCGTGGCCCAAAGCCTGGCCGGCAGCCAGACCTTGCTCGGGCCGCTGGTTCAAGTCAGTTGCACTGAAAAATGGACCGCAAAAGGCGAAAAAGGCCCGGTCCTGCAGCGACGTGATTTCGCCATGGCAGTCCCACCCAATGTGCTGAACGTGGGCGGCACCAGCCAGGTCGAAGCGCGGGCGCGCGGCCTGCACGCAACGCAGGTCTTTACCTTCAAGTCACACATCACCGCGCAATGGGCGGACCTGAAGGCCCTGGAAGGCGCGCGGCAGTTCGCCGGCTCCACAGTGCAGTGCCGCTCCGCTGTGCTGATGCTGGCGGTGTCCGACGCACGCGGCATCCGGCAGGCGGACGTGCGGATCAACGGCGCGGCGCAGGTGGTACAGGCCGGCACCCACCATGCGGCCTACCCGCGCGGCGTGCAGGTCGATCTGCCAGCAGGCATCAACCTCGGCGCGCCATTCAAAGCCGAGATCGAACTCGAACTGGTCGGCACCGAAAGCCTGAGCATCGTGCCACTGGGCGACACCACGCAGGTGAGCCTCACATCCAACTGGCCGCACCCGAGCTTCTACGGGCAGTTTTTGCCGTCGGAGCGCAAGATCAGTGACCAGGGCTTTGAAGCCAACTGGCGCATATCGGCGCTGGCCAGCTCGGCGCAGCAATCGATTCTGAATGAAGGCAGGCTGTGCAATGGCAGCCGAATCCACGAAGACCCGCCACCGCTCTTGGCAACGACGGAAGCGGTGACCGCCGCAGCCGCCAACACCGCCTGCGTGGAGACTTTGGACGTCAGCTTCATCGACCCGATCAACACCTATTCGCTGTCCGACCGGGCTACGAAATACGGCCTGCTGTTCATTGCGCTGACCTTCGTGGCCGTCGGCCTTTTCGAGTTCATGCGAGGGCTGCGCGTGCACCCGGTTCAGTACTTCCTGGTAGGCGCCGCCATCAGCATCTTCTTTCTGCTGCTCGTGAGCCTTTCAGAGCACCTCGCCTTCCATCTCGCCTACGCCATTGCCGCCAGCGCCTGCGTGCTGCTGCTCAGCTACTACGCGAGCCACATGCTGCACAGCTGGAAGCGCGGCCTGCCATTTGGCGCGGGCATCGCCGCGTTGTACGGCCTGCTCTACATGCTGCTGCAACTGGAGCAGACGGCGTTAGTGGTCGGTGCATTGGCCCTGTTCACCGTGCTGGCCGCCGTGATGATGCTGACGCGCAAGGTGGACTGGTACGGCCGGCTGCAGGCCGATCCCACCTCTCAGCCAACCTCTCAGCCTGAAACGCCATGACCTCGTCATTCACCTTCCGCCCCAACTGGCTGCTCGCGGCCCTGGTGCTGCTGGCCGTCGAAGTAGCCATCGCCCGTTATGCGCCGCCGGGTGCATTGCGCGGCTTCGGCGGCGACGTGCTGGTCGTGGTGCTGGTGTACGCGTTGCTGCGGACCTGCGTGGCGCAGCCGGCCGCGCGGCTGGCGCTGTGGGCACTGTTGTTCGCGTGTGCGATCGAATGTCTGCAAGGCCTGGGCATGGTCGACGTGCTGGGCCTGCACGGGCAGACAGCGCTGCACCGCGTTTTGCGCATCGCGCTGGGCGCCACCTTCGACGTGTGGGACCTGGTGGCCTACGGATGCGGCTGGCTGGTGTGCCGCGCAATCGACCTTCCCACGCTTATTTCTCGACCAACACGTTGAGCTTGGCCGCCTGGAAACACTCAACACTCGCTGCGCACGGCGTCGCCGGGCACACAGTCGGGCTGCTGATTGCTGATCGGAAGCAGGGCACTTCTGCTCCGACCCGGCGGGCTCAAGCAGCGAAATGCCGAGCGCGGCATCTTGGCGTTGAGCCGGCGGCATCGGCAAGTTGCGGAAAGCCGCGCCCCTTCTCCCGCACATTCGCCTTGATGTCACGGTCCTTAGTTACGATGAGGCCGCTCCCAAGATCACCCTTGAAACACTCACACCTCTGGAGAAATCATGTCGAGACTTCGTCACTCGTTGGCCCTTCTGGGCGCTTCGGCCACCGCGCTGTGGCTGGCCGCGTGCGCCAGCCCGCCCACTGCTTCGCTGAAGACCCTGGACGGCAAGCCGCCTATGGTGGCGGCACATCGCGGTGCCTCGGGCTACCTGCCGGAGGAGACGCTTGAGGCCTACGTCAAAGCCGTCGAACTGGGCGCTGACTACATCGAGCTCGACTTGATCTCCACGAAGGACGGTGTCCTGATCGCCCGCCATGATCCGAACCTGAGCATCAGCACCGACGTGGCCCAGCATCCCGAGTTCGCGGCCCGCAAGCGAACAATGAGCGTCGACGGCGAGGTGCAGACCGGATGGTTCTCGAGCGACTTCACGCTCGCCGAGATCAAGACGCTGGGCGCGATCTCCACCGACGCACAGCGCCCGCAGGAATTCAACGGCAAGTTCAAGGTGCCGACGTTCCAGGAAGTGATCGACCTCGCCAAACGCCTGTCGAAGGAGACCAGCCGCACGATCGGCATCTACCCGGAGACGAAGAACCCCAGCCACTTCAGGCTGCTCGGCCTGCCGCTCGAAGACAAGATGCTGGCCGCGCTGACCGAAGCCGGCTGGAACAGCCGCAGCGCGCCGGTGATCCTGCAATCCTTCGAGCCAGGCAGCCTGAAGTACATGCGCAGCAAGGGCACGACGCTGCGCATGGTGCAACTCATCGACGGAGACAGCGTCGACCTGAAGACCGGTGCCATCACCTACGGCATCCCCTCGGATCGGCCGTACGACTGGACACTTGCCGGCGACAAGCGCAACTTCGACGCGATGGTCACGCCCACCGGGCTGGCGGAGATCAAGACCTACGCCGACGGCATCGGCCTGTGGAAGCGCTACATCGTCAGCGTCAAGGGCAAGCTCGGTGCCGACGGCAAGGTGCTGGACCAGAACGGCGACGGCAAGGTCAACGACGCCGACGCCACCACGCTGGAACCAACGGCACTGATCGCCGACGCGCATGCGGCCGGGCTCTTCGTCCATGCCTTCACCTTCCGCAACGAAGGCCGCAGGCTGGCGGGTAGCTACACCGGCGATCCGATGAAGGAATACCTGCAGTATTACGCGCTCGGCCTCGACGGCCTGTTCACCGACTTCACCGACACGGCGCTGGCCGCGCGCGCCGAATATCTGCGCCAGGCCAAGGGCGAGAAGTAAGGAGCTCTTCGGTCAATCAAGCGGTTGGTCGAGCGAATTCGCCACGCCGCTGCAAAGCGCCAAAACTCGGCCTAGACATAGCGGGCCCAGCTTACAGCTGAGTGCTAGCGCAACGTAGCGCAAACAGGAGGCCAACATGTCGGAGATTCAGGGCGGTTGCCGTTGTGGCGCGGTGCGCTACACGCTGGCGCTGGATGCACTGCCGCGGACGTATGCCTGCCATTGCCGGGACTGCCAGACGTGGAGCGGCAGCGCGTTCAGCCAGCAAGCTTTCCTGCCAGAGTCGTCACTGAGCGTGACCGGTCCGCTGGCTGTCTTTGAGCTGACCACCCCGAGCGGCAGAGTTTCATTTCAGCGAATGTGCGCCATCTGCCATACGCGCGTATACAACTCGAACAGCGCTCGGCCGGGCGTCGTGGTGGTGCGCGCAGGCACCCTGGACCGAAGCGATGAACTGGACATCGTCGCCCACATCTGGGTGAAACGAAAGCAGCCCTGGCTGAAGTTGCCGGAGAATGTTCCGGCTTGGAGCGAGAGTGCCCCGGTCGCAGAACTGCTTCAGGCCCTTGCGCCGCGCTGAGCGGCCGCTCAATAGAGGTCGTGTTGTGCGCAACCGTTGATTGCTTCGACCCCGAAACCGTTGTGCTCGCCTCCACCGAGAAGTTGATGGCTGCGTCGGCTTAGGTGATCGTTCCTCTCGACGCCGCCAGCTTGGTGGTCGCGCATCGTCGCGACGAAGCGGGCCGGTTGCCGATACGAATCCAAGGAAGGGCGTTTAGCTGGCAATCGTCGCGACCGGATTGGCCTCAAGCCATGCCTCGTAATTGACGCGCACGACCTTGCTCAAGGCGCCGGCGAACTGAGTCGGGTCGGCCACGTAGAGGCAGTGCCGGATCACGGTGAACGGGTTCATGGTGCCCTTCGACTCGCCGTTCTCGAAGAACTGCCTGTACTGCTTGACCCGCCAGTAGGTCTTGCGCATGTACTCATTGAATTGCCCCTTCGTCATGCCAGGCTGCCAGCTCAAGACGTCCTGAACAAAACCGTCCACCTTGTGCGGTTCGAACTCGTAGGCCCGGAAGAAGTGCTGGGCGACCCTCAGGAAACTGAAAGCGTTCAGCCCCTTCGACGCGCTTGCGTCGACGGCAGCGGCCTCGGCAGTCGTCGCAGAGGGCGGCTGGGCGAGGGCAGTGGTTGTTGCCATCGGAGCGGGTTCAGGTCCTTCATCCGCCACCTCCGGGATCTCGGCCTCGGTCTGCAGCGCATCCGCGGTGGCCTCCCGGATCGACCGAAACTCTTCATCCGCCAGCTCGAACAGCGCCGCAAGGCGGTTGATGCGGCGCTTCAGTTCGTTTGGGATCGACTTCTTGTACTTGATCTTGTGGTCCAGGACACTCCACGAGTCTTGGATGATCGTGCGCAGCTGGATCTCGAATGAGAACTGCGCGTATGGCGCGTACTCGGCCATGCCGGCGCGTTCCGGTCTCAGCCGCAGGTCCATGTGCAGCCCCTTGTAGCCGAACAGTCCCTCAGTGCTTTCGATCTCGCTGGCCTTGTTGCTGACGCTGATGACCTCGAAGTGCCTTTCGAGGACACCAGCAAGGGTGGCGAGTTCATCCCCGTAGAGACAAACGATCCGCAAACCGACCAGGTCAGTGATGGGCGGGGCGATCTCATACGGTTCCTGACGATCCTCAAAGCCCGACAAGTACTTCCGCATGAACTTGCGAATGCACTCCTCCCGGTCCTTCACCCGGGATTCAATCTTCGAGACGGCGATGTTCTCTGCGGTGAGCAGCGCCGTTCATACCAGCGTCTTGTACGACTCGCAAGCCTCAGCCAGAAGGGGAAGCTTCTCGTCGTAGAAAGCCCGGAACCCTGCTTTCTCGTGCTCGAAGTCTGATGACGCCATACGGATGCTCTTTGCGGAAGAACCGCCATTGTCTTCGCCCGCAAGGCGGGCTGGAGCATGCAGCAAGTCAGCCTTGAGATGGATGAAAGGTCAGGCATTCCAAATTGGACTTCATCTACGAGCCAGCGGTTGGACGCGATCACACTGTGCGCCCAAGGGCCGGCCACGCTTGCTGTTGTGAATGGATTGCCTAGTCTTACTGTGTCACTAAATTTGTGGCACGATACGCACCTCTTCATTCGTCAGATGAGGAACGATGGGCGCAAGCGAACGGTTTGACGAGTACATGGCGCACTTGTCCGCGGGGCTGGGGCATTTGGATCGTCATGCAGGACTCAAGGGCTACTGCACGGGGCTGATGCTGCCGCTGGCACGCAAGAGCGTGGAGCCCATGGCCGCGAGAGTCGACCCAATGCACGCCAGCGCTCGGCATCAATCGCTTCATCACTTCGTGGCCAAGGCCGAATGGTCCGATTCGCAGATGCTGCGGCGAGTGGCTCAGTGGGTCGTGCCGCAGATGGACTTCAGCCGAGGTGGCTGGTGGATCATCGACGACACGGGGTTCCCGAAGAAGGGCAAGCACTCCGTGGGCGTGGCCCGGCAATACTGCGGGATGCTGGGCAAGCAGGACAACTGCCAAGTGGCGGTGAGCGTGTCGCTGGCATGCGACCAAGGCAGCGTTCCAGTGGCGTGGCAACTCTATCTGCCCGAGGATTGGGCTGCGGACCCGGTGCGCAGGCAACAGGCCGGCGTGCCCGAGGAGTTGCGCTTCGCCACGAAGACGCAGATCGCGCTGGCGCAGTTGCGCAACTTGCTGGCCGAGGGAGCGCCGCACCACTGCGTGTTGGCCGACGCGGGCTATGGCGTGGACACAGCGTTTCGCCAGGCGCTGAGCGACATGGGTCTGCTGTACGCCGTGGGCGTGACCTCGGCGGTCGTGGTCTGGCCCCCTGGGGTCGAGCCGCTGCCGCCCAAGCCCTACAGCGGCATGGGCCGCCCACCGGTGATGCCGCGGCGCACCGCCAGGCGTCAGCCCATGAGCGTCAAGGCGCTGGCCCTGTCGTTGCCGGCACAGGCGTTCCATACGATCAGTTGGCGCGAGGGCACCAATGAGACGCTCAGCGGTCGGTTCGCGGCGCTGCGCGTGCGCCACGCCGGTGGCAATGCCGGCAAAGCGCGGTTGCGCCCCCTGGAGTGGCTGCTCATCGAGTGGCCCGCGCATGAGCAGGAGCCGACCAAGTACGTCTTGTCCACGCTACCCGAAGACACGCCGATCAACGAACTGGTTGGCGCCACTCATCAGCGCTGGCGCATCGAGCGCGACTACCAGGACCTGAAGCAGGACTTCGGGCTCGGGCACTACGAGGGGCGCGGCTGGCGCGGGTTCCACCACCACGCCAGCCTAAGCATCGCAGCCTACGGGTTCCTGATGGCCGAACGACTCATCGCCGACAAGCCAGTCGGAGGCAAAAAAAACTTCATCGAACGCCAAGTGCCTGCCCTTCCCAAGGGTTACGTCCCCCGAGGCAGTTCTGCGCGCCCAGCGGCACGTGGACCATTCGATCACGACACTGCGGCACCGCCTCAGCTACACACTGATCGCTCGCCTCGGGCAGTGCCCCTGCTGCGGCAGGGCAAGCGCAAAGCTACTCTTGTGACACAGTAAGACTAGCGGTCGGTGAGCGGATTGAATGGATTCACCCAGTGGGGCCGCGACACCCCACAAGCGCCGGACACGATCTTTGAGACGTGGACATCAACTCTGAGACGCGACAACAGCCGTTGATTTTCTCTTGAATGTTCGAGATTTTGGTGGAGATGCCCCAGGGAGAGAACTGGGCCTCGAGCGGTTCGTTTGAAACAACGAGTTGCTAAGGAATGTTCACTGGATGCACAGTTGCACACCAATGTTCGCGGCGTGAACAGCAGCATCATCGTGTCCACGACTCGCATCCGTCGTCGCTGATCGGCGAGAGGGAGCAGGATCCACCATGCAATCGCCAACACCATTGGGGTCTAGGCGCTGCAGTGACCGATGTAGTAAGGACGCTGCCCCGGCACTATCGAGCACGCATACGACGGTCCCTAAAAGGAAATCTGTATGCCGCTGCCTACAAATCGACGCCTGTACTCGCGAATCGCAGTTTTCAAGCGCCCTACGCCTTCGGAGATTTGAGTGGCATACACGCCAACCGGATCTCGGAGGCTTCTCACCGCCCAGACTGTTCGGGAATTGATCTCCGCGGCAGGAAGTTTGGCAACGCCAAACCAGTGCTGTCGCTCATCTCCAAGGAGCAGTCGGGCGCGCTTTATCGGCACGCTCTCGTCGAAGATTTGCCTACTCTTGGTCGTCCATCCGCCGTCACATCGCCGCCACACTGCAGGCTCTTCCATCTGACAGCGGAGTTTCGTTTGAGATAGGCGCGACCTCTCGCTATCTCTCGCGACACGTTCGGCTTTAGTCGTTCGCTTCGCGACCTCCCAGGTCGCACAACGGCGGTGGGCGCCGAAGCTCAACCTCCCATCCTGGAGCCAAGCCCACCACTCGATTGGTCTACGCCCGTGACGACGATAGGTGGCCTCAACATAGCCAATGTCAGAAGCGAAAAAGTTCAACTCAGTTTCTGACGGCCACAGGTCAAGCAACTCGCTCGCGAAAGCCCAATTGCCGATCCAGCACACGCTTTCATTTCCACTGAAGCGAAGCACCGTGCGCTGAGTTGAGGGCCCCCAATGCGTGGTCGGGTCTCCCATGGGGCGGCAGTCGATGTCTCTCTTGACCGACTTTAGATACCAAATGCGAACAAGGCTTGAAGCCCACGATGCCTGCATCCAGTTCATGAGTGCGCACGCGGATCTGGCGAAAGGGTTCTTATCGAGCATCTCCCGATGTTCGGGAGCTTTTCCCCAAGTGGCGACCCAGATCAACAAATGGACCCGGTTCCCAAGCACGTGCCGAGTCGCGTAGCGTCGGATGCACTTGAATAGCGTCAGAGCTGCGCTGGGAGGTGGAACTCCACCGCAAGGGCTGTACTCAAAATAATAGGGTGGTGGCAACGTCGATAAGCTAGCCGTCTTGATACCAGACGTCACGGTGCACCGCGTGAGCCAAGATCGATCTCGGAAAGGCAGCACTTCGCAGTCGAAGTGGCGAGGCCACTGAAGATTTTGATTGGTAATCCAAGATGCCATGTGCCTGGTTGAATCGCCCCGGTTTCTGTGGAGGCTCCAACTCTTGAGAAGATGGAGCTATGAACAAGTCGAAGAAGTTCTCACCTGAAGTGCGCGAGCGCGCGGTGAGGATGGTGCAGGAGCACCGTGGGGAG
>Ga0307515_10000334_pt1 | contig 115735 bp, 112 predicted proteins | sample 17_EM_MG_FD_194513 | JGI IMG/M metagenome (GOLD analysis project Ga0307515, IMG submission 194513) | Populus trichocarpa ectomycorrhiza microbial communities from riparian zone in the Pacific Northwest, United States - 17_EM | ecosystem: Host-associated > Plants > Roots > Unclassified...
ACAATTTCTCACCGAGATCACCACTTAGTATGGCCTCCATTTGCAGCAATTACAGCCTCGCAGCGATCGCGCATCTAATCTATATACTTTTTAAAGTCATTCAACTCTAATTTCTCCCATTCCTCCTTAATATATTATCGCACTTCCACCTCTATTTTAGGAAATTATTTACCTACTTAATACTTTAATAGTCGCCAAACATTCTTAATCGGATTTAAATTGGGTGAATTAGTAGGCCACCTTATCCTCTATACGTCGTTGCACTCGTGTAAAGCTTTCGTGGCGTTAGCCGTATGGGAAGGTACTCCGTCCTCTATTAAGATTACGTTTCCCCTGCCTGTATATTGCTCTACCTCTCTTTTATATACGTAAATTGCAGAAACTACGTGCTCTCTATATACGTCTCCTAAGGTCTTACCCCATTTCTTTTCAAATACCACTAATTTGCCCTTTCCATAAAGAGAGATTGTTCCGTGTATTATCTAAGCACTATCCCATAAGCTGGTGGATTGAGGCCACTTTTAACCGAGCCAATTAGATCCTTCTAAATTATCTTCCTTATTATCGCGATAAAGCTTTAGATTGATCGCGACTTTAAAGCTTAATACACCCGAATAATGTATATATTCCATGGTATATTCACGGCATTTGATCAAGGTATTCTTACTAGCAGGTTCCTTTCGTGCAAAGCAGTATTTTATATAGAGGGCAGCCGTTTCTCGTCCTTGGAGGACGATTATCAATGTTTTGGTGTTCGCGCACGGGCCACATTTCGAGGTGGCCTCCACCAGCTTATGGGATAGCTACGGAACTTAGGAAAGCAACAGCTGCTTAAATACTTCTCCTTTAGCTGTTAAGTTACGTATACCTTACTAAAGCCACCTATTATAAAGGAGGCTTCATCTGTCTATAAAATCCGTACCCACATCTAATTAGGCCAGTTACGGTGTACTAAGGCCCACGCAAGATAATCCTGCTTATATGCCTCTATCCCTTAACACGTTGGCGTCCTCGTCTGGGCGCCAAGCCTAGGAACAACGTGCCCAGGTGTACGTAATACCTTATAGAAATTGTAAATAGCTAGTTATTTTCAACAATTCGATACCGCACAATGCCGTATACATTTTCAAATGATATTAAATCGCTTTAGCTGGGTGTAGTCTCTGGCATGGGCAGCCAATTCGGACCCTCTGATTGGCTAAGCCCTTATCGATAGCTGAGGACGTAAATCAACGTGTCAAGGGATAAGAAGTGGCTTCTCTGTTACAACACGATGGTAATATTGCTCCTTTTCAAATGCAGTAATAAGTATACGTCTGTAAGCTTATACTCCCTTTAATTTAGCAACCTCTTCTAATAGCATACAACGGTAGTATACATCAATCGTGGCTCGCGCAATTAAACGTTTTTAAATAGGAGTATTAAGTATATAAGGCCTACCTACAGGCTTTCGAGGAGTCTCACTGCATAATATAATAGCAGAGCGAACAGTTATATATGGAAGTCGTAAGGAGGAAGCAATTTAAGTGTAGTTTTAAGATCTAAAGCGATGCAAAGAAAAGATATGGCAGCGTTCGCGGTAGGTAAGATGTGTATTTGGTATTTAATTTAGGTCGACATTTTAACGTCGCGGAGGGTGGTGGCCACGGTTGGCGCGAATAAGAGCAGGTATTACGCTTAGAACGAGTATACAAGGATAAGATGAAGAGTTTTGCATACAAATAAGGTAGAAATCTCTTTTGTGGTGTGAGAATTTTCAACTGTAGATACTCTGTATTGCGCACCGACACTGACAGGGGGGGCGTTCGACCCGTTCGTGGTACCCCCTTGTATGGGAAATTCGCTTATTGCTCACCGCCCTTGAAAAAAAAAAATTTCGCTACGGTACGCGAGCCCGCTAAATCGCCACCAACTGTACATAGTAATTTTAGCGAAGCCGTATGCTTGGCTGCAAGAACCAGCGGACAGCGATCGGCCTTTCTCCGCAGTGTCGTGATCTTTGTCAAATATCGTGAGGTACGATATTGCCAAATTCCATCGACCTCTCTGCAGAGACAGCGTTGCACTCGCGTTTTGGCGGCCACAGCGGGAGGGGTAGTTAAGGGGGAGAGGAAGAAGCGTACGTCTTCAATTTGGTTCTCCTGGCCAACCAAGGCGATTCTCCATGGCAACCAAAAAGGTCCTTGCGTGTAGCCACAGCCGTTCGCTACAATTACTATGTACAGTTAGTGGCAGTCAGGCGAGATTGGATGCGCGTACCGAATTTGAAATTTTCGCAGCGCTCGCTAAAGGGGGGTGAAGCTGGTCGTGCACATCACTATAGGCCGATTGAAAATCCGCCCACGGAATCACGTCTGGGCTTGCCGAGGAACGCGTAAAACAAAGTGGCGCGATAATTAACCTTATATCGCCATCAGTTGCGTAACTACCTCAGCACGGTGCAATTATTCTAGTAATTAGTTGCTGCAAGCTCTTCTACATAGACTCATCATGCCGCAGCGGAAGCTAGCAAAGGTAAGAATACAATAAAACACTCCGGTGCGTTTAACATACTAACCGGAGTATAGGTGGATCCGCATGGCAGGATTGGGGAGGAGGGCAACATCATCAATCCGACTATACCTGTAAGAATGCCCTGCCGCTCTGAAAACGTAGCTGAATGTATAGGCTACACCAACGAAAAATACAATCACATCGCCTCCTCACTCGACACCATTTAATGCAGTAAGTAGCTCATTAATCAGCGACAATGCCGAGCTTCGCCAATTTTCCATGGTCGCTGACCTCGCCCACCGGTCCTATATCTCGTCGACGCTATTAGATACATTCATAGAAGACATTCCAAAAGTTACGCAGAAGCACGTGGACGATCTTTGCGAGAAGGACGAGTGGAAAACCTTCATAGGAAGCTGCATAGGTGGAAAGAAAAGTAATTCATCTACACATAAATTGTCTTCTGACTCAAACGAGGAGGAATTTAAGGCAGTTATACAATGCATCGCGAATTTAGACGGCCTAGGGGAGTACTTTAGAAAGCCTAAAGCCAACAATCCCCGTCGGGGTCATATTAGAATATCTCACCAGAGAAATTCCCTAATGAAGACTTGGAACACCGAAGCAAGATGGCTAAAAGGGAATTACGGCAGCACAGCGAGGCAGAAGGAGTCGAAGCCAGATCTTATGACTATAGTTGTTGAGGATGCAGAATCGCAGCGACCTCGCGAAACTCAACCGAAATTTGTCCGACTCGCCAAGCCGCAGACGATATTGCCCCCTCCTAACAACTGGAAACCCGCGCCGATGGACGACAAGTGTTTTCCCATAGTGGAGTGCAGAGAGCCGGTTTGGGAATGCCTTGATGTGCTTTGGGAATGTAAACGCAATTCCCAGGATCTGAAGAATGCCAAGGTATACATCGACTGTGCTTTAAAAGCTGCTGAGGCGCTTCGATATCAATGGAGCCGAAGATACGTTTACTGTTTTCTGCACTGTGGATCAATAATGCGGCTTTTGCATTTTGATCGGTCAGGTCTTATGGCAAGTAAGCCACTGGATATCGAGATAGATACGGCTAAGTTCATACAATGCTTGCTTGGAGCATTTTATCACAAACCTAGTAGGCTTGGATACCCTGCTGGGAAGGAGGCGCCATTCCATAAATATGATCCAGACGACAGACTGTTTCAAGTGGTTACTGTAGATGGTCGACAACTATATATCGACGATCAGGTGGCAGGTCCATCTAGAGATCACCTTGTTAGTCGCGCGACTGTGGCTTTCAAAGCCAAACTCGTTAACCCTAAAGAAAAGGAAAAAACAGGCTGGGACTGGTGTTATAAGAGTAGCTGGCCTCAAGAGCTTCGGAAACATGAAGGGCACTACCTCTCAAGTCTCCAGGACCAGCCTAATATAGTGGAATTGCTTGCCTACGGTGTTGTTAAGGTTGAGAATGAGAACGACACTACGGTTTTTGGGCGACAGTGTTCTTCTGGGCAACCAATGATCCTTCTTGAAACTTTCTACGATAGGGCCAAGGTCCAGGGACTCAACTTTACCCAGCACACTGGGAGTGCAACTTCTGCCTCAGAAGATCCGACGGCTTTGCTATACGATCCAAGACGACCTGAAGGCAGATCACAGCAGGACTGCGATAACAGGGAACATAGAGATATTGTCACTGCTTGGGTCAGTTCGTCCTTTAGTGATGCTGTTTCTTTATTGGATTCCTTGCCAACAATATCCTCGATCTGGCAACAGGCCTTCTCAGCTATTAAAGTAATGGCTGAGAGGGGCATAGTCCATAGGGACATTTCATTCACAAACATTAGGATCGATAATCAACACATACTAAAGGTTTGCCATTTAGATATGGCGGCGTCTACCGACGATCAAGGTACAGGAGCACAGGATAGAACTGGCACAGTTCCTTTTATGGCTACTTCGTTGTTAAGCAAATCTTCTGCACCATCTACACATCGACCAATCCACGATTGCGAATCCATCTTCTGGCTCTGTACCATTGACCTGCTGGGCAGAGTTGGTATTGGAGATGTCAAAGAGGACCTTGCAACTATCGCAAACCCCGGCGCGGGTATTAACCTGGTGATGAGTGCGAAGGTGGGGGTTATCATGCAGTTGAGAAATTTTAAGACAAAAACACAGCGGCTTAAGGCTTACGCTTCTTTAAATACGCTAAGGGATTCGTCGTTGTTCTTTTGTCTCACCGAGCTTATGAGGGAATTCGTTGGCAACGACTGGATCAATGACTACGAAGGTGCGGAAGAGGGGACTGAAAATGTCTGCTTCGACCGCTGTATTGAAATCATTAAACGAGCTCTTGATTCAGGCGTTGAACAAGTCACAGAGGGAATTGCTAAAACATCACTCTCCCTCCAAGCATCTGGCTAGTGTCTATTTAGAATCACTCAACTAATAGTTTAATAAGGAGCCAAGGGATCCAGAGGCTTTTTACAGTATACCGTGTCCGCTATAGTATTATTATAGGGTGCTTGTATTATAGATATATACTCTAAACAACAGAGTTCAATATAGTAAAGAGCATATTTGTTAATCAATATCGTTTATTTCTAAAACAGAATGGTGCGCCTTAGTTGTACACAATCAAATAAAGCAATGAATTTTCCTACTGTTGCGGACTCAATCAATCAAGGCACCAGCACGATATGGCACGCGCACAGCCTGTACGATTGGTAGTCTATTAACCAGGATCTAAAGCTGAGGACTAGAAGGGTGTTAGGTAGAGGTTTTGTTGAAAAAGTTGATGACTTAGTTCCACATATTTAGTTACGGAATAGTTCAATGACTCTTCCTAAATGCGATATGCCGTAATATACCGTGGCAACGATCACACGGACGGGGCGTTGGCCTGCTAATTCCTGAGGCGTTGAGGTCGTCACCTTATCGATTGTCTCGTGGTTAGCCAAGACTTTTTGCTGGCCCAAGCTGCGGCCCTCCACCATCAGCGGGCATGCGCTCACATCTATGCCACTTCCATATATTCCGCGACTCTCCATAGGCATTGATACTTAGATTATACCCCAGCGAGAAACTCGCAAACTAGCCCTTCCTCATTCATTCTCTTATATATCACTTCTGCGTTCCGCCGCACTAAGTTGCATGTTACAACGCATTTCACAGTAGCTGTTCCTATGGAGAAAATCCGGGTGAGCAAGGCAAGTGTACACCAGAGCCTTAGACATAATTCATATCTGATACGTTTGCAGGTAGACGACGTTACGTTATGGAGGAAAGGTGTTCGACTGGAGGGAACCCTACATCTCATGCCCCACCATCTTGTCTTCAGCCACTTTCCTCCTCCACCTACCGATGCCTCACAGCTGGCGTCTGCTAAACCCCGGAAACGAGAGCTATGGATTACATACCCAATGATATCCTTATGCACTTACCGTCCTGCTCCTCCAGCCTCACATCAATCCCCTTCTATCCGCTTACGGTGTCGCGACTTTACCTTTTTTGCATTCCATTTCATTGGGGAGAATAAGGCACGCGATGTCTATGATAGCATCCGTGCACTTACATGTAAACTGGGGAGGCTCGACAGGTTATTGGCATTTACCTATGACCCACAGCCTCCAGAGAAGGCCATTAATGGATGGGAAATCTACGATGCTCGGAAAGAGTGGAAGCGACTAGGCATCAACGCGAAGGACTCGGAGAAGGGCTGGCGAATATCGGAGATCAACGTCGACTATTCGGTATGCGATTCTATTACTGTCGAGACAATGCGGAGCTGAAACTCTAAATTAGTACTCCCCCACCTATCCAGCCTTACTGGTTGTCCCAACCACAATCTCTGATAATGTCCTAAACTACGCTGGCAAATATAGATCGCGTGCGCGAATACCTGCTCTCGTATACCGTCACCCCATCAACAATTGCTCTATCACTCGTAGCTCACAACCGCGCGCTGGGTTCCGGGGAAACAGGAGTCCACAAGACGAGAAGTTGGTAGCAGCTATATTTGCAACTAATAGTGGGTGGAGAACCTCACAAGCACCTACCCCAAACCCTGCCGGCTCAAGCCCCGATTCTAGCATGGTGAATCTTGCTTCCTCTAGTGCTGACAGTTCATTTGTGGGATTAGCCGATGCAGAAACTTTAACATCGGGAAAGACCGTGGAGGACTTAGAGGATTCCTCTGAGAGTGGTAAGGATATCCCGAAGGTATATGGAGCGCAACAGCGAAATATGATAGTCGACGCTCGACCGACAGTCAATGCGTACGCCATGCAAGCCGTTGGATTGGGATCTGAAAATATGGAGTACTACAAGGGAGCACAGAAAGCTTATCTGGGTATCGACAATATCCACGTCATGCGAAAGTCTCTCGAAAGAGTTGTTGAAGCGATGAAAGATTCAGATGTGACTCCTCTACCACCGAATCGAGACCTGTTGGTTAAAAGTGGATGGCTCGATCACATCAGTAACCTACTTGACGGTAGCCATCTGATCGCGCGTACTGTTGGCATTATACATTCTCATGTCCTTATACACTGTTCGGATGGTTGGGATCGGACGAGTCAACTTAGTGCTTTGAGTCAACTATGTTTAGACCCATACTACCGCACTTTGGAAGGCTTTATCGTTCTGGTCGAAAAGGATTGGCTATCATTCGGACACATGTTCCGACACCGTTCCGGCTTCCTGAGCAGTGAGAAATGGTTTGAGATCGAGAACGAGCGTGTCGGCGGCAGGAATGGTTTAAACGGCACTGGTTCCCCGGGCAGTGGCAACGCTTTTGAGAACGCCCTCCTGAGCGCTAAAGGCCTATTTAATAGGAAGAACGAGAGTAGAGAATCTCTGCCCGAAGCCACAGATGGTGAGATGCAACCCTTCGGGGACAACGCACAAACTGGTGGGGCGCTCAGAGCGTTGAGCGTGCCAACGAGTGCCGCTGAGGAACATCGCGTCACAAAGGTTAATGAAGTCTCCCCGGTTTTCCACCAGTTCTTAGATGCGACGTATCAGTTACTGTACCAGTATCCGACTCGTTTCGAGTTCAATGAGCGATTCCTCCGCCGCTTGCTATACCATCTCTACTCATGCCAGTATGGGACTTTCCTTTTTGATAATGAGAAAGAGCGCATGGAGGCGAGAGCTGCAGAGCGAACTCGCAGCGTTTGGGACTACTTTCTCTCGCGGAGACCAGAGTTCATAAATCCTAAGTATGACCCCACGGTCGACGACAGTGTGAGGGGTCAGGAACGCATGATTTTCCCAAGGAAAGGCGAGGCCAGGTGGTGGGCAGAGGTATTTGGACGCCAGGACGAGGAGATGAATGGTCCTGCAGGCCTACCAACCGGAGTCCCTATACTTACTCCTGCTACCTCGAACATATCCAACGCCCCGAATGGCGCAATGACTCCTGCTCGCAGCGGCGCTTCTACACCTGTATTCACGGCACCAGTTGTGACCGGCATTGATACGGCAGACGAAGCGGTTGGCGTAGGCACGACAATGCATCCGAAAGCAGGAGCGTCATTGTCACAAGGTGCAGCAGGCCTGGCCACTGGATTGGCGAATTTGGGAACTGGGAGGAGTAGTGGAAGTCCGCAAAGATCGCGGAGTCCGAGGGCGGCGAGGGAAGTGATGGAAGTTGAGATGCAGTAGACAGGAAGATACCATGACTATATCCACTCAATGAGAAAACATGAATCAATGAGACTCAATGCGCTGACGAACTTAAAACTGCTTGATCTAGGATTGTTCAGAGGTTCTGTATTTACAGATGTTCTAGAGCAGAGCACCAGATGAAGCCGTTAAGCACGTCAAGGCTATCCCGAATGCCTTAGCAACTGCGCCTCCTCAAAGATACCTACCCTAAGAGAGCCTTATCAACTATACTTTCCAGCAGAGGATTTATCTCGCCATCCCTTCTATCAGTCTAAGCCCTTCCTTTGTTCTTTCAGATACCTATAACCTGGTAGAAATCCCTAATGCCAGCTCTAAGTCCTTGCTCAAATTCCCACACAAAACCCCCGCGCATCCCACTCTCTCTCACCCTCTTCAGCACCCAAATCTCCAAACATCCAATCTTGTCTCCTCCCTGCGAAGACAAGCCCTTCCCCGTCCTCGTGCCAAAGAAGGCGTACGCGTCCGAGAACCCCACTTTCCAGCCGTTCTCGAAGCGCCAATGCTCAAAATTCGTGCCGGGAGATGTGCGGTCCCAGTACGACACATGCGCGGAAACGGTGGCGCGCATGAGCGAGTCACGCTGGGAACTGGCGTTGTTCAGTTGGTCGGAGATGTCGGAAGGGGAGAGGGAGAGGTTGAAAGGCGCGGTGATGGCACCGGATGAAGTGCAGGCCACGAAGCCCCATTCGCCTCCAGGGAGCCAATCCTGAGAAATATTAGTGGCTGAGGTGCCAACACAGCCCTCACAGCAATGGCATGTGACTTGGATGAGTTCCGAGTTAGAGGCGAAGTCAGCGGAATAGACCCACCATTTTATATGTCCAGAAATAACTACCTCCGCCGCGCTGTTGGTACCGCGTACTCTGCGCTTGTCCAAACTGCTTCACCAACTCTGCTTTCTCGGTCCCGCCGCGCTTGGCCCACGAGTCTTCGGTCAATACGCAGCTGTACTCACCAACAACAACTTGAACAGCTCCGCGGTCGATCACGCTGCCTTCTTTGCCGTCTAAGTTGCTAAGCTTGTTGTTGGCTTCGCCGATGATGGTCTGAGGCGTCTTCGCCTTGTCGGCGTCAGTGAAAGCCCAGTAGAGATGCGTGTCCACAACTACAGGGGGAGTCATAGAGGCGGCACTGTTCTTCTTGGCGACGTAATCAAGCGCCTTTTTGAGGTTCCATGCATCGGAGATGTAGACAGGAATGCTAGGATCAATAGCGCTGATAGCGGCTATGCACGTGTCGTACCAGGCGTACATGTTTGGCGCTTCCCAGTTTGCCTCATTGCAGAGCTGGATGCCGACTACGCCGTCGAGCCCTGAACTCACTGAATGGGCTAGGAATTCTGCACATCGTATTCCTAGGCTGAGGTTGGGAGGTGAGCTCCAGAGATTGGCGGAGCCGCTGTTAGTGCCGCAGTGATCGCTACCGTTCGTGCCGCCTGGGAGAGCGTGGAGGTCTAGAAGCACACCGATACCGTGAGCGCGGGCTTGGAATACGAGTGTTTGGACGGATGACCAGGCAGAGGTGTAGATGGATTGATAGGGTGCGAAATCTGTGCCCTGGCAGAAGGCGGGGCCAAGAGTGAAATAACCGATAGGAAGGCGGATAGTTGTGCCTGGAACTGTCAGCAAATATAATCAAAGATCAACGAGAGTGATGGTGTTGGGGTGCAGCATTAGCTCAGTTAGAATGTTAAGAATATCCGTCTAATATGTCCGAAAACTTCTAAGTAACATATTTGTGGTTTAGACGGGCTACGATTACCTACTCTAAACAGTATATGTTTGGCGTATATGGTAGTCTGAGTAAGGGATTGTAGATGATTCATTTGTGATAAACCTACATTTCGCTGTATTAGCCAGCCACTCGAAATTTGAATCCGATATTGCATTCGCCCAATGCGCCTCGAACTTTGCTCTCGCCGCATCCATTCCTATCTGAGAAGCCCATAGCTTCACAGCCTCCAATTCACTTGATTGATTTGAAGCAGCGTTTCCTGGAAACATGGATGGATAAAGCCATTTCTCTAGTACATATATGGACCCAAGGTTGGTACCATGATGGTAGCGATAACGGATGACATCCAAAGGTGTTGGTTCGGAAATCGAAGATGGTTGGTCTGTCTGAGTAGCGTTACGCTGAAGGAAGACAGGCTTGGATCCAGGAATTGGCGGAGGAGGGCGTGGCTTGCTAGGCCGTTGTTGGTCTTTTGGCAGAGCGGACTGCACCTGCTCCTTAGCTTTGTAGAGAAACCCTTTCATTTTCTCTCAGTTACTCGAAGAGGTATACTATAGGTGCGACTAGTTATAACGCTGATGGAGCTATGAGGAAATCCGATAAGAAGACGTTGATAAAGGTCACGATACGAGGAGGTAGGTTGTAAATGAAGCGGTAAGGAATAAGAGGATATAAGAGGACGTTGCATGATCTTAACCCATTTCTATACTAGCCATGCAGGTCTAGGCAGGCGGAGCAGTCGTGTCCCGGTAGCCCATCTCTAGTTGTTGCTGCCACGCTTTGAGATAAAAACGCCTAGTGACGTACACTCGATAGGATGTTGCTTGATGGGCTGGAAGGTTCAATGCAGATCAGCCAAGCCGAGTCTGCCCGTGATTGGCCCATTACGAACAGACCAACAGATCATCAGGGGAAGTAAACAAAGGCGGGATGAGCGAGGTCAGGGGACGGACGAAGGCCGGATGACGCTTAGTTTGAGCTTTCAAGATTCAAGAAGCGTTATGATTAGAAACTCTTCAACTGCTCCGAAACAGTTCCGCTCTAGACGAATTCCTGTCTGTCAAGAAGTTTATTCAGGAAATTAAACAGCAGTGATGGCCGGTCCATCACTGGTATATCGACGTCTAGTTTTAATATATCAGAAGAATGGATTCTCGTAATCAACTGTATAAATAGTATAGCTTGGATCCTCCGCATATCCAAGACCGGCTTAGGAATTGACCAGGTTGCCCCTCCAATAAGTCACCAAGCGGTCTTTAGTGGCTCTGAACATAAAATGACTGCTATGCACTGTAAAAAAGTACTAAAAAGCGTCTAGTTCACTAGAATCAGAGCTATTGAGAGTCTCGCCATAATGTAGAGTAACTCGTCTATTGGAGTCATCGATTTAGCAAAACGTTGTTTTACAGTTTCTCCTTCGGTGTTGGCCTGATGTAATCTTTCTGATGGTCGGTAACTCTATGCGGTTCAGGTAGTTTTCAACATAGAGCGGAGCCTAGTAAGCAAAAGAAACCGGGTCTCTTGAGACATACGCGTCAAGCACATGTTGATACTGCCATTTCTTCGTACGTTCATTCTCTGATATTGCGCCTAAGCTGGCAGGAGGCTATAATTCGTGTGTGATTTGATAGTGATCTCGCTGTGCCCGGAGCGTGGGATTGCTGGGATTTTAAAGAGCTGAAATCGGCTCTGAATAGGTCACTTGCGGGGACAAATTGGGCAGCGGTAGGTTGGCTATTGATATCCATGTCATCTAGCGCCTTTTGGTATGGGCTTCCTGAGACGTATTATCGTATAGCATAGCGTTTTTGAAGGGCATTTCAATAGTTTAGGGAGCATACATATGATGGCTGGCATTGAAGAGATGGTGGCTTAGAAGTCCCTGCCAAGGAATGTCTGACAGGGATTACCAGCCGACCGATAAAGTCAGGGTTTAATAACGCGACGTCGAACACAATCAACACCACCATCAAATCCTGGTGTTTTTGTGTCTGTATTCTTTTTAGAGTATACTCATACCCCAATTGCCTCCGCTGCTGCCCTATCATTTCATCTAGCCAATTACCCCTCCCAAATTGGCCCTCTGCTTCTGGTTTGGGTAAATACCCATTACAACGCGTGCCGCATCATGTCAACACCCACCACCGCAACCGCGGTTCACCAGGACGCCGCCACAGCATATGGAGCTGCCAATACACCTGTAAAATCTTCTGCTCGACGCGTCTTAGGAGAACTCACTCCTAACACGCGAATCGGGTCCCCAAATCTCCACCATGGAGCAGATAAGCTTGAGGTATTGAAAGGTCACAGCCAGTTCAAACAGGTCCAGTCGTTATCTCCAGTAAGGTCGCTGAATGTTGAGAACTGGCCCGACTTCACTATATCCGGAATTGGGAGAAAGAGGTCTATTAATGAGGTCGACGGCGCGGTCGCGAGAGAAGAGCATCGAGGATATACGCCCAGACGACATGATGAACGCGAAGCCTATTTACGGGACGCCTTTACGTCTGCATCTAGGGCTAACATGCGTGGGCACACGGTACCTAGCATTTACGCTGCTATGCGATAGGCAACTGCTGATCTCTTTCAAGTCACCGTCTATGATGGACCTCCAAGATGATGACCTCTCTTCCACCAACGTAGGCTCCCCCGAGCTAGAAGGCAATGTTTCGCAAGAGACTTCTGCGACCAAGGCATCTTTCTCGTCATTGATCGATTACAACCCTCAAGGATCATCACTAGCTTCGCAGCACGCATCGTCGTCACCACCAGAAATGCCAGAATATCTTTCAGAGCCTTCTATCAAATCAGTAGGTCCCTCATAGTTTTATTAAAATGCGTCACGCTAATACCACATCCTTGTCTCCAGCAAGCAGAAACACTCCGTCTCCGTCTCCGCATCGCGTTGTATAAAGTCCGCACAAACCAAACAAATATCCCACTATCTGAACTGGCACTTCCCACCCCAGGCCTTGGCGCTGAACCATGCAGCTCAGCCTCGCCCTCGCGTCCGCCAGTCCCAAGCATAACAATATCCTCCACTTCTCCCTCTTCCTCTCGTACTGCTCCTGCCACAACAATTCCCAAACTCCTCCCCGCCCCGGTTCTTCTTCCGACAGCATACTCCAGCCGTCATATCACGGAGCCGTACTTGCCTTCTTCCCCGCCCGCCTCTGCCTCGCCAGAACAGGTCGGCGGGGCGTCCTTTGCGACGCCGGTGGCGCAGACGCGGGCCATAGAGCAGCTGAGTAGCCCACCAGAAAGCGAGGAGCGCAATGCGAATGGCCCTTCATATGTGAGGAGACGGGATGAGACGTTTGAAGATGCGGGTTTGACGAGTAGTATCGTCACGGGGAGGGCGGCGAGCGGGCTATTGGAGTTGATGCATGCAACTTAGCGCGTCTTTGCTGGTAATTGCAGAAAATTTGTGTAGTAGGAAGTAAAAATCCTGATAAAAGGTAATCTTGTATCTTCTATGACAGTAAGAAAAGAAAAGGCAAAAGAAGGGACTACAGCATCTTCCGATTGACATCATTAGCTGCATTCTTGGCGTTCAGGATTTCTTTCGTGACATGGCAAGACTTTGGACGAACCGCTATTTTTCTGGCGGATGACTTGGCAAGAGCCAGGTGGGATTACGTATAGCAAACGGTGATTTTCCGCGGTGGATGGAATAAGGGGCTCCGGGGAGCATATACACAGCCGTCACGCGGTAGGGAGAAAAGGGAAGTCTTGGTGGGATGTACACTCGTGTGATCCTATTCGCTGTATATACACTTAAATTTCATGTTGTGCAGGACTCTACTGGATTTGCGCGCATATGTTATGTCCTTGCTAGGCTTGAACATTTCATATGCCGTTTTCACAGTTTTGAAGAACGAGCAAAGCTTGCGTACTCCTCCTGACGCAAGAGCGACACTTTCCACAATACGAACTTCACTCATGGCAGTCTTTATTATGTGACGATCTCGTCGAGGGGATATCGGTGTGCGCATCAGGCTGGTCTGCGACTTCCTGTGAGGAGCTGGAGGTTTTCTCTCTTAGGAAAGAAAGAAGCAACAGGAAGGATCCGCTAGGAGCAAAGTAATATGGCTAATTTGATTTCCACTTCTCTTCAGCTTCAAGTCTCGTCCCTCTACGTGAGGCCATAACCCTTTACCAGAAACGTGGAATGAAAGCGCACTAGTGTTTAGCAACTCTAGGAGTGTTTTAGAAGAGCGCCGCAGACGACTGCTGCGTGCATCACGGTTTGTGAGCGGCCTTAAGACATTTACGATAGGCATGAAGGCGGTACAAGTGCAAGAAACCGTAAGACGCGTAGTTAGTGGCATATTGTCGCTCGCTGCTCGATCTTGATTTGTTATGCAAATTCCAAGTTACAAGGCACGAAGGGTCTGCTTGCCTTAAAACATGATTGAGGATTAGTATGGTCGCGGGACCGGAGTCTAGCATCGAATGAAAATTCATGGAAAGGCGCTGGCATGGGCGGCGTACGAGCAGTATTTGTACTTCCGCAGCAATGTAACTCAAACAGCTATATAGCGTAAAAGAATGATAAATGATATGAAGATAGTGAAATTTGGTGGAACAACGAAAGGGTTTTCATGAAAGAGAGGGTAGAAATGATAGGGTTATGACAGGATGGCATTCGAAGGATTGCATCATTAAGAAGTTGGCCAAGCAAGGAGAGGACCAGCTGGGAGCTGATGCATGCATATCAAGCTGTGCAATCCACACGAATACGAGGCATCTGTTAACATCGACGTGCATCTACAGCTGGGAATTTTCAACTTGTATCTCCTGCCGTTCTGGTAGAAGGCTTTGGGGATTATCCATGATTTCTTTTGTTGCGATCTCGTTTCATCAAAACTCTCAAGACTTCACACAGCCCCCCGGCCGGCCGAGATGATGCCGTGCGACGTTTCTCGATGTGTGAGACTGATATCCGTGGGAGGACCTTGGTTTCGGGCCGCTGGCGTTGATGTCAGATTCAAAATGATATGCCAAATGCTTGGGGCGTAAGCAGGCTGAAAGCCTTTATCGCAAATAAGTGTAAAGTATCGAAAGGACCTTCCCTTTGTGGCTTGCCTACTGCATGGGTGGCGCATGGAAGAGGTCCGATAGACGCTTTGCAACTTTATGCTTGTCGGTGACATTCGCTAGCCACGCAAATGGCTGGACAGCCCAAAAGATACGAACGAGCGTGGAGAGCCGTTCTGGCCGGTGGTGCTCATTGACAGCTGGTGGGTGGAATACTCAGAAACAGAGAGAAGCTATTGTAACGGCCGCATAAAATTAAAAATATCTTCAGCGTGGGAGAGATAATGGGTGTGCAACAAGAGCGATATATTGGTGTTTACATAGGCCCTGTTCCCTGAAGCGCATATGTAGCCGTATTCCGAGTTCCATCTGTTATCGATAAGGATTTAGCCAATCGGATCAATAGGATCAAATCGCCGTGCTCAGGAATATGGGACTGGTGATCCACTAAATATCATATAAAACAATCTGTATAGCTTATTTCTTAGAGTTGGGTCGCTCAATATGAGGTAGCCTACAAGCGTCCTCTCTGCAGAACAGTATATGGCATACACTACAGCCAAATACTGTCGATCAAGATTGGGGGGTAGATTTGGTGTAAAATCGGGCAGCGGCCACAGCTCTGGTGGTGGGCTTTTAGCGACCCGATTTGGTTGAATGTCATATTGAGTCGGCTGAACAAGGTCTATACGCATCATTGGAAGTACGATTGGAAGGCATGGTTGATGGTATTGTATTGATTAAATCAATATAGGCTATACGCGTGCTTCTGGTTCTGGTGTTCCGCACGGACCACATATTCGACGGACGTCGGTTAAGCTCGCATAGACCGCCATAGGCAGCCATAATCGTCATATATTACTTATTTCCGGTTTGTACGTTTGATTTCAGTGTTGCTGTAACATTTATAGGGGCTTAAAATGACCGACGAAAGCTTAAAAAACTGGGGCCTTAATATATAGACTATCGCATAGCCTATCAAGGGCTTTAGAGCCCCAGATGAAATTAAACTTTAGGCATATTATTAAAATATTACTATATTTTTTATCCCTTAACCCGTTGATTTGGGTCCTACGGTTATCGATAAGAGACTAGCCAATCAGAGAAACCGGTTCAATGCAAGTGCCCAATCAAATCCAATAGTAAATTCTCTAAGGACCCCAACGTGTTAAGGGATAGGGTGAGAAAAATAAAAGTAACTAAATATAGGTAAATCCATATATAATAGCTATGCTGTATTATAACTGCACCCATGTAAGCGCATACAAAGGCATGACCCACGCATAGACCGGAAAGAATTTTGGGTTGTGTGGGGGTGGGCGTAGACACCTATAAATCCTTCAGGAACAGGGCCATAGTTGTGATGGAAAGTTGAAAAGATATGATCGATGCGACAAGAGGCGATAAATCCATTTTGAGTGACGGCAAGTTTCATTATTTTGACGACATTAATTCGGCTTTCCTCAGCGATGCAGCGTCGCTGACTTCTTGGGTGCCCTTGTGTTTACAATGGGGGTACAAGGGGGTACCACGAACGGGGCAGACGCCCTCCCTGCTGGTATGTTTTCAAAATAAGCGAGCCCTTGCAAAATGGTTGGGCTGTATTATTCTGCTAGCATACTAGCAGGGAGGGCGTCTGCCCCATACGTGTTACCCCCTTGTACATATGCGGATTGCTAGCCTCTTGGCATAGAACATATGAGAACCTTCACTTTGTCCATGCAAATCTGCCTAGACGCTAGCAATCCGCATAGCCTCAAGAACAAGCTCGTATTGTTTGTTCACGACAAGCCTAGAGGATGATTGGAGACCTCTGCCGCCAACCGGGATAAAGCAAATAGGATACGGAAGAAGAAAGAAAAGGAACCGGATCCGCTGCAGGAGAGATCGTTGTCTACCCCACAGATGTTCCCGATACGATCTACGCGATCCGTTGGCACTAATTAACGAGACTTGTAGCTTTCCAATGAGGGGTTAACTGACGAGCTACGAGTTCTCGGATGAGGACTGAAATTGCTGCTTGGATAAAGGGGAGGATGATAGGGCGTGCCACTGCACAATGCTCAGGCTGGTAGTCGCCGACGAGGGCATGCGCTCTTGGGACTCGGCGTGGGACTCCGTGGGACTTTATCCATCACCTCTCTCCCCCATTCCTAGCTCCATTAGACCATCATGAGTCCAGACTGCCTAGGGAGTCGTTTAAGCGGCGACTAGTAGGGATCTCGTGGGCGGCGTGTCGTGAAGGTTCTGTTCAGAAATTTTTCGTACCTCCACCTCGTCTAGTATGAACCGGGGCATCCGCGGATTACCCCATTGTCGGCCGGGTCTTTTCATGTCACGATGCGCCCACTCAGCGTCCACAGGCGTGCCAAGGGTGGTGGAGGCCCTTGAAGTTCGGTGTGGCATCTTCACCAAAGCTTCCTGTGCCTGGATGCAAATTGGTGTTGCCAAGGGGGACGATGGCTGGGCGAGTACGTGGATCGTGCAGAGGATCGGAGTAATTCGACTTACCTCAAAACGTGGGAGAGAGGCTTGGCGTCGGTGTTGCAGCGGAGCGGCGAACGACGCAGCGTCTCATTTTGGTGTTTTGCCCAGCACACGCTCCGCGATGTCTGGCGGCCTCACGACGCCATCTGAGCGCTGGCCGTCTGACTCGGTTTCAAAGTCACAGCCAACGAGTTCCTGCAGGCCACCGCCTTGATAGTTTCATCTGCTCTCTGCTTCAGCCACTGGCAGCATGTTGAGCAGCGTCCGGCTACTCTCCCACGGGAGAGGCGTCCACCAGCACCCCCAACCCCAAAAGATCGGCCAGGCCCCATTTGTGCCATTTCTGCCCTTTTCTAATATCCCACGCCTTTCCCTTTTCCGCGCGCTGCAGGAAGAGAAGGTATTCGGACAACGTTCAGCTTCCCTTGCCTCGAAACGCGCGAACAGGGTCACTTTGGCCAACACCGTAGCTTGCGTCACTTTGCTCAAATGGCACGCATATCGCAAAGCATATCGCAAAGCATATCGCATCCTGTTTTCCAAAGACCACTTGTCATCTCGATGAGCCAAGTTTGTGGCGATTCAGGCTCGCCGCCCACCCACCAAAAACCCAGAAAGCCCACAAAGCGCTCACAAAGCCAACAAACCTAACTTTCGCCTCCCCTACTTTGCTCTGCCCTATTGCCCTATTGCCCTACTACCCCACGCGCGCCAGAGCGATGGTGGCTTAATAGACATCCCTGCAATGTGGCCAGTGTCGAGAAATAGGCTTTCATGGCTCTTTACCCGCTGCTGTTTGCGGGCTAGGTCGACGAAGCGCTGAATCAAGACCATTACTCGCATGTGAATCTTCTGGTGTGGCTGCTCACCGTTCAAGCGGCTGTCCAATGACAAGCGCCGGCCGGTTTTGTCAGGGCGGCTGATACGGCCCCTGCCTTGCAGTCCCCCACGACAGCCCTCTCAGCCCCCTGCAGCAGACAGATAAGGAAGAGTTCGAGCATCGTGACGCCGCATTTGTTGCAATGCTGGTCCCAGTCCCGCCAAACTGGTAGTGATAGAAGCAGGCGAACGAGCTGTGTGGAATCTGGAGTGCCCTGACTCTTGCCCTGGCTCGGAGGCGCCCTCCACTCTCGCGCTCACGTAGGCAGCTGCTCTGAGCAGAAGCAGCAGTAATAGCGGTGATAGCAGTGATAGCAGCAGTAGCAGTAGCAGTAGCAGTAGCAGCAGCAAAAAATAGTGGTACTATTGGCAGCAGCAATATCGGCATTTGATCGCCCACGCAGAGCCGTTACTGGGCACGTGTGGAGGAGTCAGTCGGGCCCAGCAGTCATCCGTGCATATCAGGAAGGTTAGAGAGTTTCTGTGTGGAGTCTGAGGAGTGGTCGTGGCGGGACTGTGCTGGCAGCCAACACGGTGTTGCGGTTGATGGCTTCGCTGCCCCCGATGATGGCCCTTGGCCGCGGCTTGCAGCGCAGCTGACGGCGATCAGCTTTGGGCAGCCTGCCTTGGACCCCCAGCGCACAGCCCCTCTGTCTTCCGCCGGCCACTGGACCCACCAAATCCCACGTCGTCGCGCCCGTCGTCCGAAACGATTGTCACCTCTTCCCCGACCTTGGCGCCTTCGAGAAACACCGCCCGCGCGCCCTTATCTCTTGCTTTTCCTCTTTCATCTCGGAATTCTCCCACGGCCAAACAGCTCCCACAAAGCCCGCAATCCGTCCATTGTGCCCACCATGTCTGTCCAGGCTCCTTCGAGACTGACAGGACTGCTCCCACCCCAGCGCGGGAGCTAGCCCGCTGCTAAAAAGTAAAGAGTACCTGCACATCTACCCTGTCCTCTGTTTCCCTCTCCAGGCCTTCTCCCACTGTCATCATACACTACCACAAGTCCACGCTCAAGAGCTCTTCGGCCTTGCTGCTCAACGCGGTGCACGCTCCCGCACCCGGCGGATGCTCCCGCTTGCACCTGTTTAGCCAGCTCGTCCTCCAACTGTGCCTTTCCCACCTCTTATCTTGTGTGTAGCCTCACTGCCATTCTCGGATATTCCCCTTCTATTTAATGCATGTACCCCCCCCGCTGACAGCTTCCTTCTAGTCGATCCCCATTTGACCCAACCTTATCCTCCACGCTCACTCTTGCGCGCCTCTATCCTTCTTATCTGTCCCTCCCCCCAGGCCTTCAATGCGCCCACCTGCTACGCAGCACTCATCCTACGACCGGTTTCACGGGTCTCCCGTCCTAGATGTTCCCTAATACGCAGCAAGCACTGGTGCACCTACCAGGGAAGCCATCGCACGACCAGGAGCTGCAGTTGCCTCGAGGAGAGTGCGGCTTCATACTCCCAGAAACTGACTCGGGCAATGGCCCACGACAGCGCTGCTCGTGCCGAAGCTTTTATCCAGATTCCGTAGTCCGCTCCCGCTGTGGTTGTGGCCATCAAGCATGGCATCACGAAGCACAACCACTCTCTTCGGTCTCGATGCAGGAGCACATTTTGGTCGTTGAAGAACTGAAACGATTGAAGCAAGAGTTGACAAGGTTCGAGATGCTGGAGCAGGAGCTCCTTAAGGAGCGAACAGTAAGGGATGAAAGAGACAGGATATGGAAGGGCATTGAGGAGCGTCTGTACGAGAATATGAGGTGGCTCAAAGTTCACTTGGACGATAAGGTCGAGGCGGTTGTCGATAAGACGCAAGAATGCCACGATGCGATTAAGGCGGTTCAGGAGAAGTTGATTAGCGTGGATGACGCAGCTATGGAGTTAGAGAACAGGATCGAAAAAGTAGAGCACGGAAGAGGTCTATTGTCGAGGTCGTTGACTCCCGTCGTTGAGATGACCCAGCCTCTACCCCCGCCGCCTCAGCAAACGATTGCGGAGTTACCCATAAGGACTGAGAAGAAGTACCCTCAGTCATGGAGTACGCGTGCCATTTTTGTCCCACGCAGAGCGCAGCAGTTTGCATATGATCCCGACAGCACTGGTTACAGGCGATGCCAGTCACGCAATCTCCAACCGAACCTCGACTTTTCCAGCCAAGACAGTGCTTCCTTTGCCAACGCCATTGAAGCTGTGTTTAAGGGGGTCCTCCGAGGGCGTCCGTGGATGCCGTTGACAGGCTATCGGCCAGAGGACGAACCGTTCGGTCGCATGGCCCTACGACAACTCCCGAGCGATCTATGCATTAAAGACGTATGGGATTATCCTTTCCTAGCGGATCACTGCATTGCACACGATAAAATGCAGGGCGATGTTCTCTACATCGCTTTGCAACACGAAGACCTTTCCTGGCATGACGTTAGATTCCTCCCTTCCGTTCTTGGATCGGACGAATCCTGCTGGCAGCACGATGAAGAACTCGATGGTTTGGCTGGTTTCAAGAGCTTGGATTCTGAACTCATGTACGATTATCAGGATCCTCCGCCCTACTCATCACGCACTCACCCCGGCATCGATAGGGCGCCGTCAAAACTAGATGTCCTTGCCGATTCGGCATCTATGCTATCTCGCGTGGAAAGGCAGCCCACCAACTATTCGGAGCGGAGCAGTCTCAGAAGTTTTGAGACCGAGGGTTCAGACGATGAGCACAGAGACAAGAAGCCAAAACTCCGTCCCAAGCAATCCATGCCGGCTTTGAATGGCTCGAGCAGCGCATCATCTGCGCCAGCAGTGTATGTTTCTGGCAGGTCCAAGAGGAAGATGCCCGTGCGGGAGAAAGGTCCAAAGGAGCCACTGCATTTCAATGTCTCCAATGTCACAAAGTGGAGGCCAAACATTTTGCACCCTCATAACGGTAAGGAGAAGGCCGAGGCGGCACAGTAACAGATAGGGAATACGCTGATTCCCAACAACGCTCATTATATTTCATACGGAACGGGGGACATTGATTTAAATTTTCACCTGAGGCGTTCAAAAAGCCTTTGCTATGTAGGGATGGATACCCACCCGGCGTTTGGAGACTGGGAGAAAGCGTTTTACAGATGGTTAATTTGGGACGTTCATGGGCGTTTTGCAAGAAGAGCGTCGTTGGGAAAATATCTCTTGTCTCTGTAATTGGGATGTACGAGTAGGGATCCGGTATTTGTAGAGGCTCACTCGTTGACTAGTCGCGGGCGAGGAAGTAGAAGTTCCCAATCAAGTGCTTTGTAAAATCACGCAGCCGTTTCGTTTGCTTCGATACAAATCCTTACAAACCTCTAGGCACCCGAATGCTTTTCGTTTTCTTACGGACGTTGGCGTCGCTATGGTTTTCCAGTTGAACGGCCGTCAAGATGACGACAGCAAGGCTTGGTTTAAATGCAGTAGACAGAGGCCACGTAAACATGAATTCTCACCGTTCACACCGCAAAAAAGGGTAGAAATAGGAGGCTAAAATTATAGAGTGGAATTAGCCTCCAGCACTGTCCTGTAAAAGCTGTGCCGTACCTCATCGGGGCGCTGTCCGGCCATACTGATGTGTGCGAGGGAATTCAAAGCCCTCAAGCTGGGCGAGATGGACAGCTGTCCTGTGAAAGAGCAGCTGGACACACTGCAATGGGCATGCTGCACCCCATGCACTGCTAGGTTCTCTTAGATAGAGTGGAACCGACTATTTGGGTCGTGACCGGCATCAGGTCTAAAATCGGGGTCGTTGTGTGAGGGTACTCCCATCCCATCCCCCAAAATGATCAACCTTTCTTATCGCCCTCCGGATGCCCTCCCACCTTCACACCACGATCTGCCCCATGCATCGATACCACCTCGACCGCTGTCTGCTGAGCCCAATCAGGTTCCTGACTTGGCAATCATCGACCATATGTCACCTGGCTCTCATCCCGCGAGTTGGCGGCTTTGTTGTGTGCCTTTGTTGTGTGCCTATCAGTTCCCAAATCTTACCCGGACATTTGCACCCAGTAAGGGAGGAAAGGCCGTGCTTCCACCCTGCAGCTCAGGGTATCCTGCACGCCAACTTTCTTTTCTCCTCACATTTAGGCAGCCCCCCTAAGTAAGTCATGTTATCACACTAATCTTCTCTACAAATGTCCTGATTGGGATTTCATTTCCTAACCTTCACTTCGTCTGAACTATTTCTTCTAGTTTCTGCCTCCATTCACGGCGCTTTGGGGCCTGCGTCATCCATAATGACAGCAGATCCAGAGGTTGTGAAAGACGGCCTCCATGTGTCTTCCGCACGTTCGTCCCTCAAAAATGCACCTTTGGCGGGTGAGGTCCAACATCTTCCCACCTACGAACATGAGAAGGCCCTCGTTCTCAAATTCGACTTGCGCATCTTGCCCATGCTAGCTCTCATGTATCTGTGCAATGCGCTTGATAAGGGCAATCTCGGTAACGCAAAAACCGACGGTCTCGAAAAGGACCTGCACTTTAAGTCAAATCAGTACAACTTGATCTTGTCGATTTTTTACATTCCCTATGTCGTCTTTGCGCCGCCAATTGGTATGCTAGGCAAGAAGTACGGCCCACACTTGGTCCTGCCAATTATGATGTTCTCTTTTGGTAGCCTCACCCTGTTGAGTGCCTCTGTCAAGAACTTCGCGGGGATGATGACACTGAGGTGGTTCCTTGGTGAGTTTGTCTACATTGATCGTACAGTTTCTGCTGCTCAGACCTTGGGTCCTCCATATGAGCTTAATAAGCCCTCAGGTGTAGAAAAACTAGAGTACGCAAATACGTATGTGGGAACGCTAGAGGCGTGTCGGTCAATTCTTCCGTGTTTTTAAGCCTTGCATCGAAAGCCATAGAGTTATTCAAGGCCATCTGAACCACTTACACAAACAGCAGCTTACCGTTGGCTGGAATCCCTTGCATTGATCCGGAGATATGCAGTGGCTAATATCGTTATGCAGGTATGTCTGAGTCGGCATTTTTCCCATTGGTCATTTACTACCTGACCACATTCTATCGGAGAGGAGAGCTTGCTAGACGTCTTGCCATCTTCTATGCTGCCTCGAATATTGCCAATGCTTTCAGTGGCTTGTTAGCATTTGGTGTCTTCCATATTCACTCCAGCCTCCCAGGATGGCGATATCTCTTTCTTATTGAAGGCTCCTTCACGGTTCTGTGTAAGTGTTTTGTCTCCTCTAAGATGATTAGACCAAAGTGAAGTTAATATACATCCAGTTAGTTTCTTCGCTTTTATATATTTGCCTAAATCTGCTTCGGAGGCGAAGTTCCTCAGTGAAGAAGAACGCCAGATGGCTTACCTCCGCATTCAAATGGACAGTTCCTCTATTGTTAATGAGGAGTTTAACCTTCGTGAAGCGCTAAAGGTCTTTAAGATGCCCGCTGCCTACGCATTCTTAGGCATCGAAATCTGTCTCGGCGTGCCTCTCCAATCTGTCTCGCTTTTCCTACCGCAAATCGTCGCCCGCCTGGGTTACAGCCCGATCAAGACGAACCTCTACACTGTCGCGCCGAACATCGTCGGCGCTATTGTACTGCTAATATTGGCATTCTCAAGCGATTTAACGAGGTTGCGGTTCCCGTTCATCGCGTTAGGTTTTTTGCTCACATTCATTGGATTCATCATCTATGCAACGATTGATGTTTCGCACTCCATTCATGTAGCTTATTTCGCCTGTTTCATGATGACTTGGGGAACCTCCGCGCCCTCAGTGTTGCTTTCGACCTGGTATAATAACAACGTCGCCAACGAAGGTCGTCGCGTGACGCTTACTAGTGTCGGTGTCCCTCTTGCCAATCTCATGGGTGTTGTCAGCAGTAACATCTTCCGTAACCAAGATGCGCCAAAGTACATCCCTGCACTGGCAACTACTGCGGCATTCGGAGCGGTTGGCTGTGTTTTGGCGTTGCTGTTGGGAAGCTTCATGGTCGTAGATAACGCGAGGAGGAACAAAAAGCAAGGTATCGAACTAACGGCAAGGGATGTGTCAACGGAGAGATTGAGGGATGGACCGACAAATCCAGAGTTTAGGTGGTTCTTGTAAATTACGAACAAGAAGAGACTATGAAATAAGGTGAATGATTTGGAGGGTAATTCCGTCGAGATCCTACTCTACAGACTTTCAAGATAGTGAATGAGTATACCCTAGAGATTAACTCGATGAAAAATAACGAATGTACAATCTGAAAGACTTTTGAGTCGTCACGGGTTGATAAGAAAAGTATAATTAATGGCGAACTTCACCATCATTAGGAACCCTATGTGCCGACAGAAATAACCCATGCAAAAAGACCTCTCTAGGGTTACAATTTCAAAATTGAGAAGCGTGCACACTTCATGGCTGACGTTATCTCATAAGTCAGACACGCCGAACTTAGTTAGATCAGCTTTGTTACAGGGCTGGGCACGCTCATATCTGCTCCCTATATTTTTAAATTCTACAACGGAGCGTCTGAGAGCTTATAATATATTTGTTTGATGTATTGGATTCTCTAAGTAATTATTATCCTCCGTATATATATTATGGCTCTATAGGCATATTATTAAGGGATAAGATATATCGTCACAGATTTTGCGACGGATCACCCATATTTAACTTTTATATAATATAGCTACGATATAGCCAAAACATGGAGTAGAAAGAGAAAATGGAGGGCTTATACTTTGTATTATTTTTGAAGTGATTAGGATAGAATGATGGTAAGGTTTGGCAGTGATTTGGTTGTCGCGACCATAATGAAAAATTCATAAGGAGCAGTGCGGTGTCCGTCCGTGCACAACCAACTGATTTATTAGATAACAAATGCGGAGCCAGCCACGCAACTTACACCAAGCTTCAACAGCCACAACCTCGCAGCTCATCCACCTCGGGAACCACCAGGCTTCTCTATAATATATATCTGTCTTATTGAGTATCCGTATATTCTGGAGATTGCCGTACTGTAGCTCTCAGCTTCCCCGCCAATACCACCTACAAGCTCTCGAGCCATCCGGCTCACTTCTGCCAACATGGTCGTCAGAGCCGCCGTCCCGTTTCTCGTTGCCATGATGCTGGTAACTGGTGTCTGCAATACTTTGCTCACCAAGTACCAGGTAGGTCACCTTTGGCTTTCCAAACACTATTGAGGCACTCGAGACTCCCGGAGACAGCTCCGCTAACATTACCTCTATGTAGGACATTCAATGCGTGCGGAACTGCTCCTCGCCCGACCCGAAAGATCGAAAGAACTTTGAACAGCCTGTAATCCAAACACTTCAAATGTTTATTGGGGAGATGGGCTGCTGGCTTGTTGTTGGGGCTTTCGCTCTATATCAACGCTACGTCTCCCGCAAGGCCGGATATGAAGCCCTTACAGCTACCTCTGATCAAGACGATACTGTTGACTCACCTACGCTCGCCGGCGACGACAGTAGTGAGGACTCGGCGGCTCCCGTCTCAAATCCTCTCAAGCTCTCCGAAGGCGGCCGTGTACCTTTAATAGGCAGCAGGATCCTGCTTCTCGCCCTCCCTGCATGCTGTGATATTGCTGGGACCACTCTCATGAATGTTGGTCTGCTTTTCGTGGCTGCGAGTATCTACCAGATGACGCGGGGAGCACTTGTTCTATTTGTTGGACTCTTCAGCGTGCTGTTCCTCAAGCGTAGACTTGGCGCTTACAAATGGTTCGCCCTATTTGTTGTTGTGGCCGGTGTCGCAATTGTTGGGTTAGCCGGGGCAATCGCCAAAGATGAAAAGGCCACACCAGCAAGCCTAGTGTTCAGTCAGGACTTGAAAATGACCGCTGCACAAGGATTTGAGCTTCTGCGAAGAGAGATCAGGGAGAAAGTTGCCACACCTGCAGCTGTTCAGACCATAATCGGTGTGCTCTTGATCGCTGGTGCTCAAATCTTTACCGCTACACAGTTCGTGCTTGAAGAGAGCATCATGGAACATTATGCAATGGAGCCAATCAAAGTCGTTGGCTGGGAAGGGGTCTTTGGCTTTGTTGTTACCGTCATCGGCATGATCATCCTACATCTTGCTGTCGGTCGAACAGATGCAGGACGACATGGGTATTTCGATGCTAGAGAGGGTTTGAGAGAGATTACTCATTATAGGTCTATCGCTGTTAGCAGTGTTCTTATCATGATTAGCATTGGGTATGTGCAGCCTCACTTTTCCAAGTATTTTCATTTGTGCTCATTACTAACGTTTTATACAGTGGTTTCAACTTTTTCGGTCTCTCCGTCACCCGCACCGTTAGTGCTACATCCCGCTCCACCATCGATACTTGCCGCACGCTCTTCATTTGGATCGTCTCTTTGGGCCTTGGCTGGGAGACGTTCAAGTGGCTACAGGTTGTTGGGTTTGCCCTGCTCGTGTATGGCACGTTTTTGTTCAATGACCTGGTTCGGCCTCCGTTGAAGTCGTGCGTTGAGCGCAGGCCGGAAGAGCTTCTGCCAGAAACACCGATTGAGCATAACTAAGACAGTGCATTTGGGCGGTGTTCATGGCGTTTTAAAGACGTAGATTCGATGTAGTTCTATGCCCGTGTACACCACACACATACCTCGATCAGTATTCGATAGCGAAGTGGATGGGAGTTGGCTATCTTTTGGAACTGATATGTATCTCCTTTGAGTAGAACGGTAGACAAGATGTTGGATTTAGATGCTTTGATGTAGAAATAATTACTCCCGTTGAATAAGACTGCCGCTAATCCTTTCTGATAGTTTAATTGAAAAATATGTTGTCACTGATAACCCTCGAGATAAATAAAGGTGGGCTTTACCGCCTTGCTGTATTTGCTCTAGTGCCCAGTGAACTTAAGCGATCTTGGCGCACCAACCCACCTCCACCGAACATCAAATTGCTTTGAGTGAAAGACTGACGCGACCAACGAAACGCTTACCCTCGCTCGAAATCCTAAAACCGTTTTCTGGGAGTTCAGCTAATTTAATTCCACGCCCTCAAAATGGCTGCTACTCACGGAGGTACTATGTAAGTACCAATTGTAATGTCGCCTAGCCCGGCTCAACAAACTGACTGTTCGCAGTTCCAAGCGGAGGAAGTTCGTTGCCGGTATGATACTACTCTCTTCATGCATACGCATAGCACATATTTGCCTTGAAAACCCTTCCAAGATTTCTTCCAAAATCTTCACATTCAATCGGACGATAACAGCCAGGCGGGGAGCACAAGTTCTCACACCTCAATATCGCTACAACGACGACCGCACCCATTACGATGGATCGCTGACCTGATCTCCTAGACGGTGTGTTCTACGCCGAACTCAACGAGTTCTTCCAGCGTGAGCTGGCCGAGGAGGGCTACTCAGGCGTGGAAGTGCGAGTCACACCCACCGTCACCGACATCATCATCCGGGCCACCCACACACAAGAAGTGCTCGGTGAGCAGGGCCGTCGCATCCGCGAACTCACCTCGCTCATCCAGAAGCGCTTCAAGTTCCCCGAAAACTCTGTCTCTCTCTACGCTGCAAAGGTCCAGAACCGTGGTCTATCGGCTGTCGCTCAGTGCGAGTCCCTCCGGTACAAACTGCTTAACGGTCTTGCGGTCAGGAGGGCTTGCTATGGTGTCCTGAGGTTCATCATGGAGAGCGGAGCTAAGGGTTGTGAGGTTGTCGTCAGCGGCAAGCTGAGGGCTGCGCGTGCTAAGAGCATGAAGTTCACCGTATGTCATGAAGGCCACACCTTAAATTAATAGGGAAATTTTGAAACTAGGCTGACATTGAAACCAGGACGGCTTCATGATCCACTCTGGTCAGCCAGCCAAAGATTTCATTGATGAGGCAACCCGCCACGTCCTGCTCCGCCAGGGTGTGCTCGGTATCAAGGTTAAGATCATGCGCGGTTCAGATCCAGAGGGCAAGGCCGGCCCACAGAAATCTCTCCCAGACTCCGTCACCATCATCGAACCCAAGGAAGAACAACCCGTCGTCCAGCCCATGAGCCAGGATTACGGTGCCAAGGCCCTCGCTGCCCAGCAAGCGGCAGAGCAACAGAGGCTTGCGGAACAGCAGGGGCAGGAGGGTGAGACGCCAGCGGAGAGTTATGAGCAGGAGTAAACCGGGCTGAGAGGTGATGAAAGATATTTGAGTTCGGAGGAAATTTCTGGTTTGCATTCGGATGGAAACACGGTTAGGGTTGTCATGGAGTCATACTACTGTGTGTACCTATTAGCCAGAAATTTCATATGGCTTTCTTGACACTTTTCTTATGCGCGGATTGGGGATATTGTCTGATAATCTGCTCGTTCATTATCGCATAGCTAGGAGAATGCAGGTCAAAAAACACTCATGCCCGGAATATGCGCATCGATTTTACTAAAGTTAATAAATTGCTCGCGATCACTTAGCAGCCCTGTTTCGGTATGCCTCGGTTATTCGACAATCTCGTAATTTTAAATATCAGGACAAAGGAATGTAATAGGCATGCTTCAGATGCAGAAGTTGATATGGTCGGGGAGCTGACGCAGTTTCTAGTGCAAAGCCTTACAAAATTTTAGGTAGGTAGGTAGAGAAGGCCGGATTAAGATAGTGTCAACTAAGTATCTTAAGAAGATAGTAGCTTGGATTTTTATTAATTTGCGTAGTCTGTCTCTGCCCAAATAAACCGGCTAGCTGAGAACAAACAATGATAGCCAAAAAAACAAGCCAAGTATCCTAATTATCTCGTTGCTAATTCTCGATGAACCTGAATGCGCGGGAGGCAGGAAATCCCTGTTCCACCAAGGTCTAGAGCTACATCGAAATGGGAAGAAAGTACATGAAAAATGTGATCGAAACACTTCTGCAGGTATATCTCCTGTCTTTTATTTAGGCTCGGCCCATGGTCAGCCTCTCAGAGTATTGAGTAGAATTGATAGTAACTCTAGCACGCTATGAGGTGTGGTCAAAGGAGTTGTTTGAACTCAGCGTAGGTCCTAGTCATGGGTGGCAGATTTGAGGGCATCAATCTAACAACCAGCGGCAGGCTATGAATTTCCGAACAGGAAGATAATCCTACGGATATGATTTGCTAGATGTCCCTATAGCTGCGATCCTCACCAAAATTCTTGACAATCCGATGAACTAGAAACACGCCGGAATGGTGAAGGAGACTGGGGGCCGCTTGAGACACATGGTAGGTGACGAACAGGATATGCGGGGTGGAGAAGGTAATGCCATCTATATTCACAAAGACTCACTCTAAGAAGAGAAATATATTTCCTTGATGCTGCCCTCGCCTGAGTAGAGTCGGAGGGAATGAAGGGGGGGAGCATGGCCGAACCATCTGAGGTTGAGAGTTCACAGGAATGACTTGTATAGAAGAGGAAATAAGGGTGTATGAGGGTATCCTTCAAAAGAAAGGTAGAATCGAAGACCTGCTGTTATTAAAACTGGTTAAGTGAAAATACCTGGCAGCTACAGCGTCTTCTTTGAAGACGTAGAACTGGCTCCAGATGCTAAGTCTAAGCCCTGAAGGATCTCAGTCCCGAAAACGTAGACCATGTAGGAGGGGAATAGGACCCAGAGGCCACTATGGGAATAGACTGTTAGCATAGCCATTCCTTCACTGATTATGCTATCTAGAGCTTCAAGTATCTATCCCGTGCTAAATGTATAATACTTATAGCATGGAGAAATAGTAAGAAGGGCTTAAGAAACCAAAAACTTACTTCATGATACCATAGAACAAGATTATGGTCGACATATCATTATGCTTGATACCCTTGAAGCCGGAGAAGTACTCATTGAAATCTAGATGCACGCGTGAGCTTCTTCATTCCCATAGGGCCGAACTATGGGCGTGAACTAAATCCTGGGTGGCATTGGGAATAGATAGCCTTAACAAGGCTTCGAAACGAGAAAGGTAAATACTTACAGTAGAGCACTGTCTTGCTCAAAGTCATGACCGCCATCGTGAACCCTAGGATTACAGCCTTGCTGGCCAGACTCCCCTGTACCTGCCTTCCTCCTGCGAGCCATCCTTTCAGTCCACCTATCTGCACTCCTCGTCCTTCTGCGGCCGGTGTTCCTTTTCGTAGTATCCACCAGAGATATACCGCGTAGCCGGTGGTCTCAATCACGTTCAGCACTCCCTGAGCTCCACCAAACCCGTCATGCTCCTCTAGTGCCGGCCAGCCGTACACGTAGTCTATGCTCGCATAAATCTCGTACGGTTTCCAGATCGGCCACTGCAAAAATCCGCCTGCCATGGTGTGGGGACGCAGTAGGATGTAAGAACAATCCCAGATTACGAGGGGCAGGGAAATGGCGAGCCATAGGAGGATGAGGTTCGGGGCTGTATGCGTCCATTTTTTGGGAGTGAAGGGGGACATGGAATTGGATATGGCGCGCTTGCTGAGCGCCTGCGAGGGAGATGAGGTTGGGGAGCTAGGAGTGGGAGAAGAGGTCGAATTGCGCGACGACTTGGTGGGCGATGAGCCGATAGCGGGCGGTGGGAAGTCCCTCGGGTGTTTACGTGTGGATACCATATTGGGTATCGCTCAGTAAGCTTTTTAGTAAACTACGCTGTATAGGATTCAGCTAGGGTAATATAGAAGCAAAGGCTGGGGATTGTTGTTGTGGCGGGGTTGCGGAGTTGGTCGGACCTTCGCTTTGTGTTGCGAAACCTGGATGGAGCAACAGAAGTTTCGCATTATTAGTCCACCTCGAAGCCATGATCTGCAGCTGCGGTAATTAATGGGACACCCAGGCTTCAGCATTGGTGCATAATGATACTTTTGAGGGTTAATTTAATTTAGTGAAGCTGGCGTTGTATCCCTTCCGCTGGTGTATTTCGTCCTACTGTTATCGATAAGAGCTGGCCAATAGGGTCGATGGGATCAAGGCTCCGTGGTTATACGCATACTTTTGATTCTAGTGTTCGCGCACGGTCCACCTCTCGTAGGGCGTCAGCGGAAGGATAATCCGTCCTATGTCAGTGGCCTCTCAGTAACCCTGAAATAGAACCTTGCTAGAGGAGCGAAACCAATCTCTCCCAAGCCGCTAAAGTTAACTAGCGCCTTTCAACATAGCTACGTGACTATCAACCTTGAAGTGGTGCCACAGATCGGAGTTACGAGCAGATTACAGGCATGATTTATTTTCAGTATCTTAATAACTACATCTGAGTATCCCCCCTTCGAGTTTCTTGCCTACATTCTTATTCATTCATGAAGAGCATCTAATCAGGCATCGCTCTCCTCGCTATTCCATTTATGATGTCCATTCATCCATACGCGCATTCATTTCAATGACCATGAGTCGCCTTCCGCTACAATTTCAATCGGCCGTGTCTCGTCCAAAGACCTTCTGCCTGCTTCCAGAATAGCTCCTGTAGCAATAGTGTTTTTCAAAGTCGGCAACGGACGCTGATCTAGTTCCTCCAGCGTGACTTTGCCGGCGTTAAGCGCGTTGACAGCGTCAACAAATTTCTCAAATGATATGTAACCGTATCCAGTTTGGCCGTTGAAATTGCCCTCCTCGTCTGGCGCATATTTCATGTAGAAGCTGGAGACACGTTAGATTCTAGTAAAGAACAAAAGAAGAAATCGTGATGCCGGATCAGACTCACGGATTGTACCACGTCAAGCCAGCCTCATCTTCCGTGACATCATAACCGCGCTTGGCTTGGTTTACCCGAATTTCACCTTTACTACCCATATAGTGGAAGTACTGATTTGAATGGACGCCAGCTTTTTGTGGCGCCGTCCAACTTGCGGTGTACACACCCGTAGCGCGCTTGTTAGGGTCGTCCTTCTTGACCCAGTCGACCAAGAGTGTGATGGTATCTTCGGTTTCTGGCACACAGCCCAAGTCTGTTGCAGTACCCTTCGCGGCACTTGCAGTCACCTTCGTCGGCTTGAAGTCTGGAACCATAGATTCATTGACATCAATGTGGTGGGAGTTGAGATAATAAGAGATATCGCTGTCTTTGCCAGCCCATGCTTTGAACGTCTCGAGTTGGCTTTTTGGCTGACTCATGTAGCTGTAGAAGTAGTTGAAGTCGCCGAGATTCTTTGATCTATACCTAGCGTCCGCATATGCAGGATCGTACCGCTTGTGATGCTCGATATATACAAAGACTCCATGCTTGCGGGAGGCATCAAGCAGCTTCAAGTGATGTTCCAGAAGCTTTACCGCGGGTTTAGTGATCAGTACATGGATTCCCCGCTCGATTGCATAGAGGGCAATTGGAAAATGTGTGGTATCTGGCGTGAAGATGGTGATAGCGCTGCCGCGGGAAAGTGCATCAATTGCAACTTTGTATGCCTCGGGATCACGCTTGCCTTTCTCCGGATAGGACTCGAAGGCGACGTCAAGGCCGTTGTACACCTGGGAGATGTTCTTGTGCAGGTGTTCGCCTGCATTTGGTCAGCAGGTTGCATTATCTGGGCTGCGCTAGCGAATTCTTACGAATTGCTGGGAATTTGTCTCCAGATACTCCAACCATGCTCAGCTTCCCAACCTTTCCACGTCTCCTGAGATCGAACAACGTCAACGCTACCACGCCAACCTTCTTATCTGAACCTGACATACCCCCACCAACGAATCCGGTGGTGTACTCGCCGCATCCTACCTGATTGAAGCTCAATTAGCGACTGCTACTATCAAAGTGTGCAGAGTACGAGAATGCGTGAGATGCAGCTGAGCTATTGTCACTGGGTCATGGAAGATCAAAAAAGGGCAAAAAAGGGAAGGGTGTTGATGGTGTGAACAAGGTGCAGATTGCGTAAAATCAGGTTTGTAGCAGAGATGCGAAGGATATCCCCGCTGTGTGCAGGGCGGTGTCTTACCATCAGCACTTCTAAAGGAGCCATGATTGCAGTTTGGAGGTGTGAGATTTCTCACTGCAGCGCTTACCCAGGGTCTTGTATGAGGGGAACAGCAGGTGGCAGAAGAAAATGGCAGACAGAGAGAGTTGCTATGGGCGCAAAAGGACCCACAGCAGGCATCATAGGGCTGAACTTCATGGACGGAAAATATATTGGTGATGAGGGGCGCAACAAAGGAAACCAATTTTGCCGACACTTCAACCACACTCAAACAGCTTTCCCCAGTGCCAAGCGGACGCCTCGTGCCCAGACACTCCACCCCACGTTACGGTGCTGAGGGCCATTGGTGCGAAATCTCTCTCCCGGGCCCCGAAGGCGATTCTTCTGAGGGTCTTGACGCGATGCCACTAAGACACGCGTCCCCAACGTAGGAAGTCTTTCCATTCCACCAAAATCGTTTAATTTTAGTCAACACTGCTTGCAACATGTCCCGCGTCTGTCCACTTGCACGCTCTCCCACTTCCTGAGCCGCTCCTGAGGTCGAGCTGCCCTGCAGATCGGACAGCCATGCCCGCCGCTCGAACCTTCTGTGTCAACTATTTGCTCCTTGGCGAATGAAAGACCGCCGTAGGCTGGCACTGGATGACCGAGAAGATTGTGGGATGTGCTTGGGTTCCGGTTAGTCAATTGCTACCCAAGGTCTATTGCTTTCCATCTAGTCCGGTATATTAAAGCTGACCGAGTTCGTATGTAAACCACTGTATCTTGCCTCATACTCTCCTCTTTTCCCCGTTTCCAAGTTTTCCTTCCCTCCCCTTTCACTCTGCCTTCATACCCTCACTCTTGAACACTCGCCACAATGGCTTCAAACGGTGTTTCCAACGGAGTAGCGAACGGTCATAACAACGGAGCAGTTAATAGCCAGTCTAAGCCCCGTACTCCTCTCCGTCCCGGCATCTACTCGCCTACAATGACCTTCTTTGATCCGGAAACGGAAGATCTCGATATCCCCTCGATACGTAAACATGCCGTTCGTCTTGCTGAAGCCGGTCTTGTTGGACTTGTTACTATGGGATCAAATGGTGAAGCTGTCCACCTCTCCCGGGAGGAGAAGATGGCCGTCACGCGAGCAACCCGTGAGGCCCTCGACGAAGCTGGATATCGTGATGTTCCTGTCATTGTTGGAGCCTCGGAGCACGGTATCCGCTTGACTATCGATCTGTGCAAAGAGTCCGCTGCTGCGGGTGGTGAATATGTGCTTCTCGTTCCACCAAGCTATTACCGCTATGCCATGGATGAGGTAGCGCTGTATGAGTACTTCACAAAAGTGGCTGATGGCTCTCCGTTACCTGTTATTCTCTACAACTATCCCGGTGCAGTAGCGGGCATCGATATGGACAGTGACTTGATTATCAGGTTAGCCAAGCATCCAAATATTGTCGGCACCAAGTTTACTTGTGGCAACACCGGAAAGCTCACGCGAGTAGCCTTAGCTACCAATGCTGTGACACCCAAGAGTGAGGGCAGTGGGTACATGGCCTTTGGTGGTATGGCCGACTTCACAATGCAGACAGCAGCCAGCGGCGGCTCAGGCATCATTGCCGGCGGTGCCAATGTTATTCCTAAGGCCTGTGTTAAAGTCTGGAATCTGTGGGCTGAAGGCAAATATGAGGCGGCGATAGAACTGCAGAAGATGCTCAGCAAAGGCGACTGGGTGCTTACAAAAGCTGCTATTCCGGGGACAAAGTCTGCTATTCAATCTTACTATGGTTATGGAGGTTACCCACGCCGGCCACTCAAGAGACTGAGCAAAGAGCAAGTTAGCGCCGTTGCCGAGGGCATCAAGGACGTCATGGAGATTGAGATGGGCTTATAACATTATCCACATCAGATGCTCCCCCGCCCTGCTCTGCTCCCCTTCTCTTTCCATGATAGTCTTTCCGCCTATTCAGCCTTTCTTGCCTTGCCACCTCAGTTTGTATAAGTCTCAACCTCTGGAAACCTTGATTTTAAGAGCTTCCCGAAGCATCTTGTAGCACGCCACCGTATTTACGGAGTTCGGCACTCTTAGGTCTACGGGAAACAATGTAGATAACCGCATGGTAATTAGAATGCAGTTTTCTGAGTCTCTCCTTGATACTCTCCTGCATATGACTTACGATGTCCCAACATTTAGTTTCATTTAGCCTAATGACGCCGCTGACGTCAAATCTACGCTAAAATCCAACAGGGTTCTCCAGCTCTTGACTGGAATTGCGCTATCATGACATGCAACAAATCTCATACCCAGGGGTTAGCTGCGCGTAACAATCTTTATTCTCACCTCAAGTCTCGACCCTTGATTGTTCCTTCCAAATCCAACCTGCCTCTGTACACCGACTTTGCCGCTTATAACCCAGTAACACCAAACCCCAAATTCAAGGCTAAGCTTTTTGTGAGGGCCCTTACACATCGTACTATCTCAGGGCCACTTCCAGCTGCTCCTTTGCCAAAATGAGCCTCTTAGCTCTTCCGCACGCCGCACAGGCTATCCTATCATGTTACGGCCTATACCACTCGTACCAGTGCATCATGAAACTGCGCCAGTACGAAGAACGCTCCGAGAAGGCAGCAAAGTACTCCAACATAGCCGCCGAGCAGCTATACAAGACGCGCACTACCCAAGCAAGTGCTGCAATAGCGGTACGTTTTCCGCACGCTACCCCACTTTCAATTCAAATTCTAGGATACGATGTTATATGAAATGACCAGGGAACCTTGCTTAGCTTACAATTTTCCTCTTCCCGGAAAAATAGGTTGTTTTGAGTCTAGTCTCGTCAACCGCGCTATTTCTCACTGATGCACCGTCTGCTTCCACTGGGTCGACTTTTATGGTTTTTGCTCTGCACGCTTTGAACTTAGCAGTGCAGCTTGCGGCGAGGATGCATGTCAAAGAGTTTTGGGACAATAAGGCCAGGATTCCGTTTGTTGAAGGATACAACGAGGCTATTTCGGGGACGGCGGAGATTGTGAGGGTACTTGGTCTATCAGGGAGTTTGTGGGCGATGGAGATTGTACAGCTAGGTCTGTGGAAGATGATGCTCTGAACTAAAATGATGAGGTGCGGTAGTATGTGGAAGGGTATTTGGGTTGTTGTTGATGAAGGGATAGAATGTGCAGCGTATAGCTGCGGTTCGGTTTGAGTTGATGGTTCGGTTTTGCGGAGAATAGATTGGTACATGGCCAAGGTCTGTTCATGATCAAGGGTAGGCCTGTAGTGCATTTATGACCTACAATTGTTCCTCTTGTCATGTCCTTGAGGGCTCTATTTAGCGTCGTTCCAATGGTGGCTACTAACTTACGTTTAGCGGGGTTATGTTTTTGTTTCAAAATATCTCCCGCATCAGTCTATGGGTATGTCAAAGATGCGAGTCATTGGCAAGGCGGGCTCTAATGTGCGGCATCCTGCGGTAAAGGGGTTATCACAGATCTGAAACAGGATCCCTACTGTCCAAAGCTTGAGAAATATTTGCGTGAGAACAGTGCGTGTCTAGCACAGCTGCGCCGAGAGTCCGATATCCCATTCCAATAGGGGCTTCACGGCGACAATTGGATTTTGAGAATGCCATGAAGTTTTTCGAATCCACTTCACTTGTGGCAAAGAGTTCGAGGGATAGATCAACGCCAAGTCAATAAATCCAGCAAGACGGAGACGAGGGTCGTTGCAGCTAATAAGTAGAATGGCGCCAAGACAGCAGCAGTGTTGTACGTATCCGATCGACGACAAAAGCATTAACCGTAACTATTAGATGCCAATTGTTATCGCCGGTCCAAAGGGGAATATATGGACCAAAAGGAAATCTCTCACGGAGGCGTATTGCCATCTCCATTCCCATAGAAGATAAGATGAGAGATAGTAGGAAACATGGCCATACGGATTGTACAAATGCTCGCGGTACTTGCCTGCAGAAATATTCTCCTTTGAATTGGTATTAGCGATCGCCCAGACCGGCCTGAGGCTGACGATTGCGAAGGGCAAGAAGCAAAAGAAAACCTTTCAGAGGAAACCACCTGAGAGGACGCCGCTTTCGGCTGAGGAGATAATACAAAGCGGCGGGGATTGATTATGTCAAGCCTCAGGACATTTGGCATCGCAAAGGTCACGCTGGCTTGATTTGGGGCGGATTGGATTGGAGTGACCAAGGTTGACATGCCCACTACATGGCTTGACTTGGGGCAGTGATCGGCGTCTCCACTGCCAAACGCACAATAGAACAGCGTTAGAAAACAACGGGGAGCAAGCCGTGCAAGCCTAACGGGAGGGGAGGCGCCCCTTTAGCGTATGGAGTAGTATCGATGAGAGGAGCTTTACAGGTGGCGTTGACGATTTTGATGCTTTTGTCGCTGCCAAGCGCTGAACAATAACGAATGAGGAGGTGAGTAAGGAGCCCCCGGTTGCCACTTCACCGGTTTGAAACCAGAACGCGCCCAATATGAAACTCAGCAGCTCTGGAAAGGGGCGTGGCCAGCTTTGAATGCGAACCCGTTTTCATAGACTGCGATGCTGCTGTTGTTGAGATGGACTCGGGGTCGCTGCGGGGGAAGGAGGAGATTGCGACGGCAATGAAAAGGATATTTTTCGCATGTCTCTGCATGCTTTTGCGTGCTTTTGCAGGATGGAAGGGGAATGGGCATGGTGGATCAGCGCGAGGGCGCTGTTAGTTTCCGTCCTGGAGCGTCCTGACCAGGCCGGCATCTTGCCCTGACCGCCCGCGTCTCGATTCGACAGCGTGCCCGCCCGGTGGTGAGCGTTACTGCCAGGTGCTGCCAGGTGCTTACCAGGTGCTTTGCCAGGTGCTGCTCTTCCTCGCCAAAAGCCGCGTGATGAGGGAAAAGCCTGAGAACAGCTGCAGAGGATTGCTCACTCTCTAAGGGACTCGTCGCCCGCTTGCACGCCTTGACGGACTTTTTCCTCTTGCTCTGCTGCCGGACTTGTTCCCCTGCTTTGCGCATTCAAGCAACAGCAATAAGCAAGTCCCCAATCTGATTTGTCAAGGCCTCTCAGCGAACCCTTGCCAGCAGGCTGGCGCCCATCATCTTGCTCCGGGCCTCCACCATTTCTCTCTACAACGATACTCTCTCTCGTACTTCGAAGGCGCTGTCTTCGCATCTCTGCTTCTTTGTATCTTTTTGCGTCTTTGCATCGTGCAACCCGGCTTTTGCCCGTCCTGGACTTTCGTGCCCTGAAATCCAGCGCCACGCCTCATTTCGTCAGGCGCCCACGTCCACGTCCCACTACTTACCGATTGGAGCCCTGCGCAGTGGCCGCCCTTCGAATCTCGTCACCAGCTCCCTTCACCGTCCTCGCTCTGTTCTTGAACAATTACAAGGCTGCCGTCAGGATACTATTCCTTTCACTACGAATGGTGCGCCGCCGCTGAGTCTCCGGCTGCCTGGGGGGGCATCCATTGTTGGCATTTCAAGCTCCCTCGTCACGCGCTCGCTCTGCACTGGTCCTCAGCACTCGAGCACCACAACCATTTGACAGCCTTTCTGTCTCGCTCCTCGACACAGCATCCTTTCCCACAAGAGCACGATCCGAAACCATCCTTTTTACACTCTTCTGCATGGTTAGAGAGCTACAGCGGCTGACGCACGGTTTCCAACCGTCTCGACGATCAACCCTCCGCCTACGACAACACATCCTGGAGGCAAGATGAATAACGCAAACTTCCCGAACATGATGGGCCACGCCATGCCCCAACAGCAGCAGGCGGTGCAGCAGAATGTTCTGAACCACTATCGATCGCAACAAACGCCCATGGGCTGGCAGCAGTCATGTCGGCCAGAGGATCGAACCCGTATAGCTCACCAACTGTAAGTCTCTTGCCTGTCTAAAGTATGAATTATTTGAATTCACTTACTGTGGTGCTTTTGCTACCGAGAACTTGAGTTTGTTTTGAACCTCACCTTTAAAAGCTAACAGTCGCAACTCTTCCAGATCAACATCTTTCCGCCTCGCAAAGCCAGACGCACCAGATCGTGAAGCATTAGAGTGGGCGATTGCCGTGGAAAACGATCGATTTAGCCACGCAGCGTCGAAAGTGAGTAGATCCGAGAGTAGTAGTTGGCCATTATAATTAACACTAGATTATAGGAGGAATACAATACCGCAATCAAAGAGCGCATGTACACACTCCAGCAGGCTCGGCAGAGGAATGCCGACATGCTCCAGCAAGGCAATAACCATGTTGGGCAGCAAATAGGAATGATGGGACAGGCTAATATGCAGAACCCTCGACCGAACCAGGGACAGCAATTTCCTCAGAACTTTCCAAATCCTCAGCTTCAACGTCCCATGCAAGCCTCTCCCATTCCGATGAGCCAAGGCCAATCATCCACAGGGATCGATGCTTCGAATCAGATGGTGCATCAACAACTTCAATCCGCTCCTCAAATTGGTATGCAACGAAACCAACGTCCTAGCCAGATGCCAAATCCATTGAGCGACGAGAAGATTACCCAATTCGCAGCACAACTCATGAAGAGTGCAAAGCCGGAAACTATAGAAAGAGCTCAGGCAGAAGTACAACGAATGCCTCCAGAGAAGCGACAAGAACTCGAAAGACGGGGTGTTAATCCTATGTTATTTGTATTTCGCCATCATGCACTTATAATGGCTCAGAACAAGCGACAGCAAGCCTTAATAAGCCAGCAAGGAGGCCTTGGTGCCAGGCCAAATGGGTCGATGATGTCTCAAACGAGCCAAGCTCCTCAAATCCCTGCACAACAAATGGGCAACACTCAAAGCCAAATGGGTGTCATGGGTGGCAATCAGGACTTTGATTATGCTCAACTTGCCTTGCAGCAAGCGGAAGCTTCACGAGTGCAAGACCAAGGGCAGCTTGTTGTTCCTGCGAGCAACAACCCCAACGCGAACCAGGCCATGGGCGCCTTTGGATCTGTAGGCACACCTCAGCCTGGACAAGTCTCTCAACTTGGCCAACCTCAAAATGCTGCAGCCCAGCGGCAAGCAGCTTTCCAGGCGCAAAACCAAGCTCGAAATGCGCAGTTTCAAGCTCAGGTACAGGCCCGTGCACAACAACAGGCACAGCAGCAGGCAGCTCAAGCTCAAGCGCAGGCGCAAGCGCAAGCGCAAGCTCAGGCTCAGGCTCAAGCTCAAGCTCAAGCTCAAGCTCAAGCTCAAGCTCAGGCTCAGGTACACGCCCAAGCAGCCCAAGGACAGGCACAACAACAGATACTGCTGAGAGGCCAAGCTGGGGGACTCAATATCCCCCAGGGGCAGCAACAAAGTCCTGCGATGTCGTTTCTTACCCGGCCCATGGCACCTCCTGGACAACAAGGCGGAACCACACCTCAGCAGAGGCCGGCAGCTCACGTGCCTCAGATGACTCCTCAAAATCAACCTCAGATTGATCCTCGCATGGCATCTCAACTTGCGCAGCTGGCTCAGGAAAGAGCAGCAGCCGCTCAAGGACACCAATTAAACCAACAAGTGCGAGCTAGGCTTATTCCCCCTGGTCTTCCTGATGCCGCGAAGCAGCAACTGATGAATGTTTCTGACGAAGACTTCCGTGCCGTAATGCGCAAATTAAGTAGCGCGCCAAATAATGCCGGTCAAACTCCCGGTTTTCCCGGAAACCAACCACAAATGGGCCAACCTGGCATGCCAATAAATCCGCAAAGTTTTCAAGTGGCCTTACAAGGAAGCCAGCTCATGAACGGTGCCAACATTAATGCCCAGCGAGCTATGCAACTTGGGCAACAAACTCCTGGCACAATGAATCCGCAGCAGGTCCAACTGCAACAGGCGCAGCAGCAACAGGCGCAGCAACACCAACATCGACGGATGGTGTTAGCGCAACAAACGTTGAAGCAGAACCCACACGTTATAACCAAGACGGACCAGAAACCGTTTCCTCCTAATATACTAAACCCTATGATTAAGCAAAATCTACCAGAAGGAGTAAAGACATGGGCACAGCTCAAAGAATGGGCTAGTCGGAACCCTGCACTAGCACCGAATATCGATACTGGCAAGTTGCTGTTACTCCAAGCCATGCATGTGCAGGACCTCCTGCACCAACAGCAGAACATGGGTGGCCAGAGGATCCCACCGCAATCTAACAATGTTGGCGCGGTTCCCAACGCTCAACCTGGAGGACAAGCCCCGCAAGCCCGAATGGTTTCGCAAAATGTTCCTCTGGCACAAATGCAAGCTCGAAGTGGGCCACAGATGTTACAGGGCATGCCTCCTCATCCGCCTATCACACCTCAAGACATTCAAAATCTCAGAGCACGACTTCCACCAGCCCAGGCTGCGTTAACCGACGACCAGTTGAGAAAACATATAACGAGTCAGAGGATGACACAATGGAAGAAACAACAAGCACAACGACTGATGCAGCAAGGTCTTCAAGGCCAAGCTAACCAGATCCCCCAACAGCCTATGCCACAACAACCGCCGCAACAGACGCCTCGGCCTGCTCAAGCACCTCCACCACAACCAACGCCTCCTACAAAGCAACCTAACAGGGCACCACAGCCGCCTAAGCCTGCGCAACAACCAGCTCAAGCAAATGTAAAGCAAGGTGTGAAACGTCCGAACGATGATGTGATCGAAATATCAAATCCGGAACAAGTGTCTGGAACGACAACAGCTTCTCAAGCTCCCAATATGATACCCTCAAGACCTCAACAACACCCTTCTAACTTTACACCGGAGCAAATGACGCGGCCGAATCTGCAGCAGCCGTCTCAAATCCGGGCACAGCTTCACAAGGCACAGGATTTGACAAGCAGGGCCCAACAGCCTCCCAATTCCCAGCAAACTTCTGGTGCTCAGGCTCAGAACTCGGCCACGATGGACAGGAATGCTCTCATAGCGCAGAAAGACGCAAGGTTCAAAGCGCTTGGTGCTGAAATCGAAAGAGCGTTCCCTAGAAACCCACCAATACCACACCCACCCGAAGTTAGAGCGCAAATGCAGCAGTGGCTACGTGATTCCTATCCTCAACTTAAGCAATTAAATAAATGTTTGCTATTTTATAATCTAATGGCAGATAATCCTGAGCCTACATTAAAGCAAATGTTTGAAACGGTAAGCCTTATATAATGTGTACTTGTGAGGTCATGAGCTTATGCTAACTCTGCGTAAAGCGCTCAACGATCTCCAGACAGATGACGAAAGACGGTAGTCTGGCTGACCAAGTCACCATTACGAAGGAAATTTTCCACGCTTGCCTCCAGAAGATAAGCAGTTTCGTCTCGAACATGGCAAGTAGGATAAACCAGCAGCCGCAGCACCCACAGCAGCACCCACCGCAGCATCAGCAACAGCATCAGCACCCACAGCACGACCAGCAACAGCAAGAGCGGCAGCAGGGCGGCCAAGCACAACAGCAGATACTACAGCAGCCTCCTCAGGAGCTGCCGCACTCAAAGCAAGCTCAGCTTAATGCTGCAAATCTAAAGATTGTAGAGCAGCAGGAAAGTCACCATCGGCAGCATAACAAAGCACCACCACCTCCAACCACCGATCGACCACCTTTCCCACTCGGCGCACAATCTCCTCGTGGTGCCCCAAAATACTTTCAAGAGTCTCAGGTCAATGCTGGGAACCTCAAGTTCCCAGCGAGTAAGAAAGCGAAACTCGAGCACGCCAACAGCCAGACGTCTACGCCTGGCACAACATCTTCGCCACAAATTGGAGCAGGCAAAGGAGCTTCGCCCGAGCTTAAACGTCCGCAACAGCCCGAGAAGCCTGTCGAAACAAAGCCTACCTTCAAGTGCAAGGATAATACCTGCGACTCCAGCATTCGTGGCTTCGATACGCAAGCTGAACTTGAAGCTCACACGAAGGATTCCCACGCTAAGATTGAGGATCCACTTAAATATGCGATCGAACAAGTAGCCGAGGCTGTTGGTCTCAACAAAGACGGCAATACTAAGCCTGACGCAAACGCTACAAACCGTGGTACTAGACCAGCAACAGCAACATCGACTAAACCCCCACACTCAGGTAAATCAGGACAGACGCCGAACCTCAAACAGGAAGTCAGTACGCCCACGGGTGCACAGGCAGCCGCTACTCCTATGGCGCGCGTCGCGACACAGTCGAGTGCTGTTAAAAGTTCACCATCTAATAATATTCTCAAAACTCCCCAAACCGGTCCGAAGGCAGGCACACCAAGTACCGGCCAGGCGGCCCGTGGCACACCGGCTTCCACGGCCAAACCGGCATCCAAGGACACGGAAACTGCCAAAACAGACACTCCCGAAAAGAAAGAAGAGGATCCCTGGGCTACGGCCCCCTTCGACCCGACCAGCCTCAAGGATATATTTGATGCCATGGATCTCCCCGGTACCTTCACAGCCGCCTCGCTCAGCAACGAAGACAACTCGTGGATCTCCCGTAGCTTGTCCCTGTCCCCAGCCACGACCCCAGCATCCAGCCTCGGAAGTAAAGACTCGACGTCCACCCGCGACTCTGATATTTCCGAGTCGGATAACCTTCAAATCTCGCTGGGCATGGGCGGCACTGATGCTAACACTGGTGGTGACGCTTGGATGGGTGCGTTAGGCACGGATTTCATACCGCTGGATCTGCAACTCTCGGAGGATTTGAGGGCGCTCGGAGTAGGCATGGAGGACGAAGACGTGCTGCTCGGCATGTTGGGACCGATCGATGGGAAGGGCGCAGAGGGCGACGCAGACGCGATGGATATGGACTGGGACGCGACATTCGGAGCCAGAGCTGGATTGGAGGCGGAGGGCGAGATTGAGGGATGGGGTGCCGGCGGCGTTTTTGATTTGTGAGGCGCATGCGCGCTTTGGGAATCGATCGCATTCAGAAAGGCGTTTTTTTCTGCATGATTGGGAACGGGAACCCTGTTTTAGAGCTTTGGGCGGGTGGCTGCGTAAAGACGCTTTTTTCTCTCTTATTCTTCTTTCTTGCTGCTACTCCCGTCAAGCCTTCGTGACCGGCGCTGGGTGGGAGGGACTTCAGGAGCTACATCAAGGGCTCCTCGGAGGTTTTTTTTTTGCCTTTCGTTTCGCGATTTTTTAATCTGGGGCTCGGCCACTTGGGTTCACGATAAGAGCTACTTATTTTATGACGGGGAACTTTTTCTTCTGTTGTAATATTTGGCTTTGGCGCCTGGACATAGTCGCCTCGGACGAGCATGCACGGCGCTGGGAATCGGACTCGGTTGATTTGGGATGGGACGGGCAAGCGGTGTTGATAATACCCCTTGGATATCCCTTTTTTTTTCCTTTCGCTTCATTTCTGATATTTCCGCATTTTGCCGTTTGATGTCCAGGGGAGTAGATGGTATGAAGCGGGTAGACGAATCAAGTTAAAAAGTGTTTTATATACAATGCGGAATTGCTGGAGTGTGTGGGTGGATATGAACGGCTGTGATTATTAATTAGGGAGATTAGGCAAAACGAGACGCGTCAGGTATACTGAGGTAAATTACGACAATTGGTTGAATGGGTTTAAGTGGCTCCAAGGATATTGTTGAAAGATTACCTCTAGGTGGCCCTAGTACGGGGCGGGGTGACATGAAGCATGTGAAGTGGATGTGATATTAAGGTGGATATATATTGCTTGCAACGGCACAATTCGTCCTATGGTTATCGACAAGATCCAGTCCAATAGAGCCAATCGGATTAAGTTGGGATACCCAATCGTTATTTTGCCAGTGCACCGACCACTTGATAGTAGGACGCTACCGTTGCATGCGATAGATAACAAGCCGTGAGTGGTGTCGAAGGTTCTAAGAAGGTTCTAGGATCGGATCGCTCCATCGGCGGGCCGGTGTTTGCGAATCATGGAGCTGGACATTTTCCCGCCAACGGCCAAACTATAAATTAGAGATGACGGTCGGTCTAGCGATATGGATAGGGTAGAACCATTAGCAGAATCCGGCTTTTGCGAATTTCCAATCGTAGAAGTATTAGAGTTTTTTTTTCTCAATTTTAATTACGACAACAGCTTCCAATGCTTCCCTCACACTCTGCGAGGCGGATGAGGCGGAGTAATATTCCTGCACATCATTCTTCCGATGCGAGTCATGCTGCGGCTGGATGGAGTCAGAACGATTTGATCATCTAATACTGAGACGAAGAGCCGCACAATCATCTGACACGAAGTAGCTAAAGGCGCCAGCATGCTGATCATGCCCTTGGACTAAGTCAAACATGGAAAATGCAAAATAATTTATCGAGACAGACCCTGAGCACAAAATTCGGGGAAGAGTAATTTTTTTGTTTATCGGTCAAACTTTAGTGGATGACGGTTATTGTACAGGCACATAGAAATGATTTTTTTCTTCTTCCTTTGAAGCTACTCTTTCTCCAAGCTGAGGTTGAATGATGATTCTACTGAGAAAGACGCTGACGGGGGAAGCGAAAGGGCTAGGTAGGGTATTATGAAGAGGTTGTGCAGAGCCTCGTGCAGAGCCTGCAGAGCCTCGTGTAAAGCCTTCAGACGCGACCCCAAATCCTGCAACAACCATCAGTCTAAATTAAATCATTTTTGCTGCGCTCGATTCGCTTTATCCAGTTATACAATGTCACGTTGCCTGTTTATTCGTGTAGGCGTTGGTCGGTAGTTTATTTTATTGTATGGCGCTTGCCTTTGTAATTTTCCGAACGGCATCCAAGTGATGTAAGCGTTATGTAAGCAGCTTGTGATTGGATGGTCGACTCTTTGCCCCAACATGGTCCAAGCCCAAACCACTAAGAAATGAAATCCTTGTGGCGGCACCAAGGTAACACGAAACCAACATTGCCCCAGCCCACGGCATCCCACGCCCAGAACTTCCAGTATAGGCCAGGACCTAGAGGCAAGACGCTGTACAAGTGACCAAAGTTAGCAAGAAGAAGACCAAAGTAGGGTTTTCCAGACATTTAGGACAAAGAGTAGGTCTAGATTGGCGGGCTGAGAAAGCACGACCGAGACGTGGTTGGAGTGGGAGCCGAAGAATGCTCCCACCAGAGCGGAGAAAGGCTCGGTATGCAGAAAGAAGACGCGGTACCCCGTCGGATATGCCGGCCTGAATCGTCGAGGTGTCATCCCACCGTACCTCTGCGACCACTGCGATTACTGCTTGATGGCGACGACGTTTCGAGACGCTGACCGCCCCAGAACATGCAAGCTGGCTCAAAGGTGCATCGGAATCCGAGAGCCTGTCGGGAAGCCCGGTCGAAGGCTGGTAGGACGCTGGTCGAACCAAAGCCAGCGACTGAAGAGGGCAGCGCGAGCGGATAGGTTCTCGCAGCGCAATTTCGAGATTCTTTGGATGGTGTTTTGTGGTTCTGGTGGGCTTTCTGCTTCCTTGCTGGTTGCTGGTCGCTTGGTCGACTGCGCATGCCAAATGCTCCTCTAATTGATTGGCTTATGCAACGCCCAGTCCAGGGTCCGCCATTTTTACAAATCTTTGCGTTCTCTCGGGCCTTGGGAGGGCTGGGGCTCATTTACGCACCCGGCATCAAAACACCTTCAAACTTCCTAATTTCCTGCCATTACCGCTCCCTCCACCTCCCTTTTGCCCACTCCCCGGTACACCACCTCTACTCTCGCTCATAGTCCTTTTCGTGTATTTATATTCACGTCTTTCATTCAGTGGATACCACACTCTCCTTTGCATCGTCGACGTCTTGTGTTTTGGTTTTCGCCTTCTCCTCGCCTTCATATCCGCATTCTAACCACAACAACGCCCCGGCCTGCCCGAACTTCCTTTTCATCTACCCTATTCCTCAGCCCCGGCCGCCCGGCGACTCGCAACAATTCCACCGCTGCCGGTCAGCAGCCATCAATTGCCTCCTCCCACGAAAATGCTGCAGCGTAAGTCCAACCTCTCTCATAGACCGAAGACTTCCTCTGCAGTCGACGACGGGCCAGGACCGCAACGCTTCGACACTAGCATGAAACGGAGAGCTTCGCAATTGTTTCATCCACATGTACACGACGTGAGGGATACTGGGCCTCCTGCACTCGGAAGTGTGCAGGAAGGGACGAAGGTGCTTCGGTACTCTCCGCACAATGTGGGCGAGTGCCTCGAGGGAGCAGTGGCCGGCGTGAAGCAGTTCTACCGACGCTATTCAACCTCATCCAAACGACCGTCCAATTTAGATCTTGGTCCCATGAAAATGCGGAAAAGCAGTCATGAGTCCAATTCCACCGACGCGACACTACCTGAACAGTCCCAGCCACAGTCCCAGACCCAAACGAAGAGCTCGATGATGCGCCGGCTTAGCAGCATTCGACACCGACGATCAGCAACTTCTGGCCCGTCTGGTGACACGGCGCGATTCAACCCAGTGCCACCCCAAATACCTGCAAACTATGCGAACCCTCTAAGCATACCCGCCGACTCTTCCCGAGGATCGGCCGCCAGGGCTGCTGCTGCTGCACAAAATGAGCGGCTCAGTCTTACAAAACAAGCGAAACGGGAAGCTGAGATGACTGCGAGATTTCTGTCGGATGGGGCAAATAGCGTCTGCCCAGATATCGTGACCAAGGATTCGGAGAGCGGCATAGGCATGACGTACAGCTCGCCAGTTGAAGGCACAAATAACGCATTGGAGAAGAAACTTGGTATGTTACATGGAGATTCGATGGATCCAACCCACTTCTAACTATCATAATAGATCCAATCGAGTATCTTCCAGCCGAACTCTCCTCTATAATTCTCTCAAATCTTGATGCCAGAACATTGGCCAGGGTAGAAACACTCTCAAAAACCTGGCAAGCTGCTGCATCTTCGCCTCACGTTTGGCGAGTGGTCTTCCTCCGGAAGTTTGAGCAAGAAGTGCACGTTTTCCCAAAACCAATAGTGATGGGAGGCGCTGGCATTGGAAAGATAACCGGGAACAGAATCATTCCCGGGCAAGATTGGAAGAAAATGTATCAAGTCCGGAGGACAATAGATCGTCGATGGGAGGCGAATTCTCCCATGCCAATTTACTTGAACGGGCACACGGATTCTGTTTACTGCTGCCAGTTTGATGAGTAAGTAGTCCAATCTTAGTTGATCTCCGCAAACTCTTAATCTTACTTTTTAACAGAAATAAAATCATAACCGGCTCCCGTGATCGCACCATTCGTGTCTGGGACCTCAACACCTTTCAATGTTTAAAAGTCATTGGCGGCCCGGATAACAGGCCTGTCCTCCCCACATCAGCCCCACTAGAAACCCACAAAGATACCGTATCTAACATTCTCTCTCTGAACGGCACCCCCGAAGGCCGTGCTATCTACCATGTTCCATCTGACTACCATGAAGCCAGTATTTTGTGCCTCCAGTTCGACTCCGAAATCATGGTCACCGGCTCTTCAGACCATACCTGTATCGTCTGGGACATCACACAGGAAGAATATGTCCCCAAGTATCGTCTGCGCCGCCACTCTGCAGGCGTTCTTGATGTATGCCTCGACGACAAATACATCATCTCCTGTTCCAAGGACGCCACCATCAACGTCTGGGACCGCAATACAGGTGACCACATCAGGGAGCTCACCGGCCACCGAGGGCCTGTCAATGCAGTTCAGCTCCGTGGCAATCTCCTTGTCTCCGCTTCTGGCGATGGAGTGGCAAAGCTGTGGAATTTAGACTCGGGTCTCTTTATTAAAGAGTTTCCGTCTCAAGACCGAGGCCTTGCCGCCGTTGAGTTCTCTGACGATGCTAAGTACGTCTTAGCTGGTGGGAACGACCACGTCGTATACAAATTCGACACAACAACTGGTCAGCTTCTCCACACGTCTACTCGCCATGGTGGTCTTGTCCGATCCCTTTTCCTAGACGCACACAACGGGCGTGTCATCAGTGGGAGTTACGACCAGAGCATCAGGATCAGCCACTATGATTCCGGTGAGACCTTTGGGACCTATGAAAATTGGACTACGAGCTGGATTCTCAGTGCCAAATCCGATTACAGGAGGGTAGTGGCCACGAGTCAAGATGGCAGAGCGCTAATCCTGGATTTTGGATGGGGCGTAGACGGCGTGGATGTGTTGGCCGGAAAGTAAAAACATCTGCAATGCCGCTTGCATGATTTATATACGAATTATTGTGAAATAATAAGGGGAAAGTTACTAAGTTACTAAGGAAGAGACGGGGAATTTTCAAAAAGGTAGCCGGCAGCTTGAGGCTTAAAAAAGGCGTTCTCCCGGGCATTTGGCGCATTTGAGCGGGTTATTTTATTCTAGATTTTTTTTGTTGACGATTCTCCTTTTTTATTTCCGCCTATTCATCTTCGGCCGCATTATAGACTAACTCGTGGCATGGTTTAGCGGAGAGTGAGGATTCCTTCCTATTATTATCTTAGATCCCATCACAAGGCTTGTAGCCGCTACACCATACGAACCCATTGTGTTCTCCTATACTCTCCTACAGTGAACTTCTCTACATCTGTATTCCAGAGTTTTGAGACACCTTGAGCTTCGTATCTTCGTCCTTCAGTCTCCTATCTTATATTTACCTTTGCCTTTCAACATCCTCAAAGGCCATGAGACGGCAGTTGTAAAACCCTACTGTAATTCATACCTGTATTTTTGCACGGTAATTTCCTTGCTTCTGATACCCCCTTTCCCTTCACCTTGTCTGGTCTTGGGGCGCTGGTAATGATCAAGGATATAGGACTATGGAGCTGGGGGATAGCCTACTTTTTGGGATCGAGAACACCATTTGTAGATAGCTCACTAGTTTACTTGGAATTTGGTTGTTTTTTTAGGAAGATTTTGCACTAGAATCCTGATATTTTGCAGTTGCCGGAAGTGCAATGTTGGTGAATGAACGACGATGGTATCTAGCAGCCTCCTCCCTCCTCAGGCTCACTTCCACACGCTGCAGAGCCGTCGTGAAGACGAGTGAGTGCTATGGAGTAATCCTCGTCGACCCCGCCTCCCCAAAATCCCCATTCTGACGCCAAACCCCTCGCGTTCCCAAACGTTGCCAACGCACTAGCTCCCCACTGCTAGCGCTAGCGGTGCCACAAAGCCCACGCACCGCACTGCACCGCACCGCACCGCACCGCATCACACACGCCCCGCAATCCGCCCAACGCCAAGCACGCACCAAAACGCCTCCTCCCTCCTCTCCTTCCCCACCGCCGCTGCCGCCGCCCCAGCCCGGGCCTGCTCGCCCCCCGCCGCGCGGTCCTCAGCCGCGACCTCGCTCTCGAACTCGATACGCACAAACACCGGGATCTCCAACACATCGTCATCGTCGTCAAGCTCGAGCTCGAGCTCGTGCTCCTCCTTCACGGCGCTCTGCCCCCCGGTCCCGGGGAGCCGGAAGTCCAGCGGCGCCAGCGGCCGCGGGTGCCCCGGCACGACTTCGAGGATGACAGCGGTCCAGTTGCGGCCGCGGTCCCAGATCTTGCCCGCCTCGACGGGGCCGGCGCCGCTGGTGCTGGCGCCGAAGTCGGTAGCGCCGCCACCGCTGGTGCCGCTGCCACCGCGCTTTGCTGGCCCGGCGGCGCTCAGGGCCTCGTCCCAGACGTCGGTGTTGGCGCCGACGTCGAACTGCGGGCACATGATTGTGACTTTGGTGGCGATTTTGCCGGGGGTAGTGGAGGGGGTGGCGAGGGTGACGCGCACGGGGTCGAAGAGCGGGTTCGAGAGCGTGAGGAGGAAGTGCGTCGGGATGCCGGGGGCGAGTTTGGCGTAGTCGAAGCCCTGGGCGCCGGCCGAGGGCGGGACGGTCGGGAGCGGGAGCGGCGTCGAGAGCGCGCGGAGGGAGAGCCGCGGGATGTGGTTGAGGGCGAGCAGCTTGATCTTGTAGCGCGTCGAGGTGATTTTGGATTCGGGCTTCGAGAGAATGTGCCGGCAGGTGCGGCATCGCTTGCCGCGTTTTGTGCGGAGGAGAGTGGGGACAGGGCGCACTTCGTCTTGGAATTTGGCGGTTGGGGAGAACTGGTGCGATTTTTGGGAGGGGGAGAGCGTGTGGTCCCAGCCCTTGGTTTTGAGCGTTTCAATGGCCATGGTGTCGGTGGAGGGCTGATGTGGAACTAGACCTTCGAGTATGGAGCACGCTTCGCGCATTTGGGTTGGTTTGTCGCGTTTTTGCTTCTTCGAGGACGCGGAGGAGTAGAGATTCATGATGCGAGAGAACGAAGAAGGGGAGGCAAAGTTGATGTCGTGGTGTGGAGAGAATGGGTTGGATGGCATGGCGAGGGTGAGCTGGGACTTGTAGAAGGCGGAGAGGTTTGAGAAAAGCTCATCATGCAATGGTATATCTGAGGGGCCCGTCTCATCGGATGGAGATCCATCTCCTTTGGCCGTAGACTCATCTCTAGCTTCTGCGTCCCGCTTTTTGTCTCGTTCTCTTTCCCTCTCTTTCAGGGTTGGGACAACTTGCCCACCATTCTTTATCCTAGCTAGCTGCTGTGTGATGCCTGTGTGTTTCTCGAATTCGATGCCTATGTCTAGTGTTGTCCAGTGGCAGTGTGGACATGAGAGGAAGAACGGTCCAGCCAAACCGCCCATATCTTCCGCTGTTGGAGCCTTGGATGGTTCCAGAGAGCCGACAGTCATAGGCGACGTGCATAGTGGGCAGTTGTAACAATTTCGTGTGCACCTGAATACAGTATCAGCATTGCAAGCATTTAAATATTCCTCCATTGCCACCCGTTGTGTTGTGCACCCACCGGAGGACTCTTTACCTGTTACCCTCGCTCTTGATCATGCTGCTTGGGACTTCGAAGAGGCAGCTCGGGCAAAACCAGTTTAGGGTCTCCTCGATGACACATCGTGGGCACCGTATTTGCCGGCAGTCTTCGCAGTAGAGGAGGTGATCGAGAGGGTAGAGGGAGTAGCTCGCACGGGGGTTCCGCGGGTCGAAGGTTCTTTCGTCCTCTTCTTCTTCGGTTAGAGAAGGCTGAGACACGCGCTTCGAGGGAGACCCTCCTACTGTGGAGTCGTAGCAGTCGCAGGAGTAGTATGTGTAAGGGAATGGTTGTGCCATTGTTGCTGCAGTCGGGGATGTTTTCGTGCTGTTCTCGGGGAGCAACAGGCCTCTCCGCAGAGACGTCACCGAAACAATTTCATTCGAAAACCCTAGTTATGTTTATTGCTAGCCTGTGCACAACGCTTGTCAATTGATCTTGTCGTGCTTGTATCTTGTGAACATAGATATTTCTTCCCGTACGATGAGTTCATTCTCAATTCGCCTTTTCATTCCCTCTCTTTCTCGACGTATTGTTCCTCTTCGAGCCACGCGGCGGTACGCAATCCAAGCTCCGGGAGGACCGACTCTCGAGGTATTCAATCAACAAACGAAATTGCTACAAAAAGAGCGCGCAGCTGCAGATGTTCAGGCGAGTAGGAATGCCGACTACCTCAGAGATGAGGTTGCTTCTAGGCTATGTGAAAGGCTACTTGTAATATCCCTCAAGCCATTGCTCTTCTACCTCAGCAGCTCACTGCGCTAGGATATCAACCGTCACTTTCCACACGTCCTCGACTTAGGAGCTAATGCTTGCAATGTAGCGCGAATGCTCACTCTTCCTTCCCCTGATGCACCAGACTCCACTCCTCGTTCCGAGCGTCTTTCAAACCTCACTGCCGCTGAATCGTCTCATACTCTCCTTCATCGGGATGCAGACCTGCCGTTCAATGATGAGATTGGTATTACGCGAGAAGTCATTCCGACTACGGAAACTCTTCCGTATGAAGCCAACACTTTCGATGCGGTCCTCAGTAGTCTGAGCCTGCACTGGATCAACGACCTGCCCTCTGTGCTATCACAAGTGAACAACATTTTGAAGCCTGATAGCCCATTTTTAGGCGTAATGCTGGGCGGGGATAGTCTGTTTGAGCTGCGTACATCATTGCAGCTAGCAGAGCTCGAACGTCGCGGTGGTGTCTCAACGCATACCTCTCCTCTTGCCGATGTGCGTGACGTTGGGGGTCTTCTCCAGCGTGCAGGATTTCATCTCCTTACCGTGGATGTTGACGATATTATAGTCGATTTTCCAGATAGCTTCGCCCTCATGCGAGACTTGCAGGCTATGGGAGAGTCGAACGCCGTGCTCGGAAGAGAGATGGGTGCAATACAGCGAGATGTGCTGCTGGCTGCCGAAGCAATCTACCGCGAACTACACGGAAACGAGGATGGGAGCATACCCGCGACCTTCCGAATAATTTACATGATTGGGTGGAAGGAAGGGCCAAATCAGGCCAAGCCATTACCTAGAGGAAGCGGTATGGTCAGCATTAAGGATATTCTAGAAGGCCATGAAAAGGGAGGAGGAGAAAAGAAATGATGAAATCCGCATAGCTATGCTACATGCGATTACAATGGCAGCAAACGGTAAAGAACCCGAATTTTGTCCGGATGCAGCAGATTGCAGTAGGCGCCAATAGGACATCCAGCGCGCATCCGGATGTTTGGTATCATCGCAGATGGCTGTTGGTATCCAGGTTTCCGGGAAATACTACGATCTTACCAGAAGAAGGGCACCAGTGCTGGAATGCACCATCAAAGGATTTCGAGTATCTAGTTTGCAACGCTCAAACCGTCAATATGCATGTCAAAACTCAGCAAGAAGATCATCTCCTGAATTTCTTGGTCGACAATACACTTTATTCGTTTGTGAATCTTGCGGCTATAAAACCTCAAAACGCCGCGCCAATTCTATCTCTAGTGCCACTGCACATGCACGGCTACTTGCATGTGAGGTTACAAGGCTAGGGCCTCAGGTAGAAATGGCGAGTGTGCCGTAATCAACTACATCTTGTTGTATTCTTTTATTGAATTTGTTTTCATTGTAACACCGACAGCCGTTCCAGCCTCCAATCACCGTTCGAGTTTTAAGCGCAGGCCCCCCGCTTGGAGCCGTTGGCCTTATCCCTCAGTCGGTGCCTCCTCCGAATGATGCGAGTAGATTATTGAGACAGATTCTATGAATATCCTACAAGTCGCCGGCAGATACCGTATACAGATGCTAGAAATAACGGCTGTACTAATTAGCAGCTATGAACCTCCAGAGATGTCCTCACAGTGAAAGAACCGCAGAGCCCTATCTCACAAATTCCTGAGATACTTTCCCCGACGTTTCTGTCCCGGTATACTTTCATGGCCCATGCAGAAAAAATCCTCACTCTTGCGGATATCAGATAGATGAAGTTCTCATAGCTCTCGCCATCATATACTGGAAGCATTTCTAGCATGTGTTGAATGATTGGAAGGACTGTGGCTATCCGAGTAGAAGAGGGCATTCAGGAGCATGTTTCTTTAAGCTATGTTCATGAGGCTGGTGAATGACACTAGTCATGCACAAAAGCACCAAGGCCACTTAGTGTCTTTCGTTTAGTTGCCCTGAAATAGCGAAGTCCAATATGTTTCGTGCAAGAAAGGCCGTGCGTTCAGATTGGCACATTTTAGCGAGAAAGAAGCTTTTCAGAGGGTTTTGCCGAGAAAAGTGTGATAAAGTCCGAAACAACATTGGAATGGAACCGTTGGGAATCCCAGGGCAATTGGGGTAATTGGAGCACGTGAGCAATTCTCGTGAATCGATACGGCACGTTTTACGGAATACGCGTGACAGAATTAGCACCGGACTTGTCCGTGGCGTGGCGAGCGCAATTTATCCAAACGATCGGCCATCCTTATCTCTCGTCTCCCATCAGCCTCCGCAACAACTTCCACACGCATCGCGTGAATTTCAAGATGGCTCGATTTAGAACACCACTGCTTGCTTCTGGTGGCACCTACATCTGCGACAACGGCATCGAGTGTATCTAGTAATTCAACGGGGCTCTAGCAACCAACGGTAGACGATGCAGCGAGCACGGGGCAAAGATAGGAACCGACGAGCGAGGGAGGGTCTGCTCACCGCACTTCGCCATCCGAGCGCAGTAGTCAGACAATTCCCGACTGGCTAGAAGAGTTACCTACCTCTGTGCCACCGGCGGTCCCGTCAGCATTTACAATGACACCGGCAATGTGGGTTTCTTCTTCTGAAAAAAAAACTGAAAAAAAACGTCATGATAATAGGGTAACACGAATGCCGTTGCATGCATCTCTCCGGCCTAGGCTGTCCCACCACAACCCCCAGACTGACGGATTGATGGATTGGTGGATTGGTAACTTTAAATGCTTCATCCATGCAGTTCGCGTGTTGTACCGGCTTCTTGGTACCCAGTCCGCTTCCAACGTACGACATCCGGCTTCGTCTAGCCCTTTCATCGGTATACTCTACATTGGCTTAACGTTGTTATAAATTCAGGATTTCGGATTGCCAGGGACAGGTGCGCGATTTACGGAGAACATGTGACAAGGCGCCTTTGTTGAAACGTTGCGTCATGGGTCTACCACCATCGATTACCATTTGATAATGCTCACAATTTCCACGTAATGGTAGTATTGACGCCAGTCTAGCTCATTGCGAAAACTTATGTTGGTTCTTTCACAACCAACGCATGCTGCTTGAGGGAATTTTCCCCAACATCAGCATTTTCGCATCCAGACGCTGAGTCAGGATGGTATAACTATATATTCTCTGCAAGAGTAAGTTTGTGAAGCTTTCTGACTGCTTTGTTTCGTTCCTTTTTTGATCCTGTACGGCGAGAGGAGGCAAATAATGTCTTCCATTACCCACTCCGTCTCACCCAAATTGGAGGCTGGTGAGAGCCATCCGCCACTAACTCAGCAGCCACGCATTGTTTTCCAGGACGAAGATGCCATACGTCCGGATCGCCGCAGCCATCGCCGTGGCAGTCGCCAACGCTCCGCCAGCCGCGATTCCATATCAAGTGTACGGAGTCGTGCTAACTCAACATCCGGAATCCCCATAGAGTTTCGCACCATCTCATTCCAGGTCTCTGAATCGCAGGCTATCGGACGCACACTGTCTAAGGACAGGAAAGCCGCAACAAAAAAAGATGACGACAAAAACCACTTTGACAATATCGACTTCCATACACTAACCGGAACTCAAGTTTGCCAACAATTCAACGTGCTCCCCGAACAAGGTCTCAGCAGCACTGCCGCATCCACTCGACTCCAACGAAATGGCAAGAATATTCTTCCTCAGCGCCGCGAGAACTATATGAAGAAGTTATTCGGCTATGTCTTCGGCGGATTCTGCTCCGTCCTTTGGGTTGGAGTTATCATATTTTTCTTATGTTGGAGACCTCTTGGCAAGCCGCCTGCTCCATACAACCTAGGCCTGGCGATATTGGTCCTCATCGTCATATTCCTTCAAGCCTGCTTCTCCGCTTTCCAGGACTGGTCCACCAAGCGAACCATGAATTCCATTCTCGATCTGCTACCGTCTGAAGCTCTTGTCATGCGAGACAGTGGGCTCGTCAAAGTTCCTTCCAGCGACCTGGTCGTCGGTGATATCGTTCGCATTGGTATTGGCAACAAGGTACCTGCTGACCTTCGGCTCCTTAATACCTCTGGTGACATTCGATTCGATCGCTCGATGCTCACCGGCGAATCTGATGAAGTTGAGGGAGCAACGGACATGACAGACTTAAACTTCCTTGAAACGCGCAACATTGCCCTCACTGGCACAATGGTTACCAATGGAAGTGCGACTGGAATTGTTGTTCTTACTGCTGGTAATACTGTCATGGGAAGAATCGCCAAAGCCACAGCGGGGGTTGAAGATGAGCCGACACTTATCCAACGCGAAATATCTCGTTTCGTGAAGATTATCGTTTGCCTCACCATTTGCCTTGCATTACTCATACTACTCACCTGGGTTGGCTGGCTACGTGTCGATCACTACAGTTTCATGAACGATGTCGCTATGCTCAACGACGTCATGGGATGTGTTGTTGCCTTCATTCCGGAAGGTATGCCTGTCGGTGTCGCTCTTACGTTGATGATGATTGCCCGCCGGATGAAGAAGGCCAATGTACTTCCCAAAGGTCTTTCAACCGTGGAGACTCTCGGATGTGTCAATGTTATATGTTCTGACAAGACCGGAACGCTGACCGAGAACAAGATGTCCGTCATGTCAGTGGGTTTTGTTGACGAGTTCCTTACCACTGACGAGGCATCCAACAAGTTTTCCCAGTCGGAGAAAGCTCAAGAGCGGCAGGCCCTCTCTCGGCTTCACCGGGCTTCTCTACTGTGCAACGATGCAACTTTCGACCCTTTGACAAAGGACCTTCCTGTAATGGAGCGGCAAGTGCAAGGCAATGCTACGGATGGAGCAGTCCTTCGCTTTGCCGAAGCTGCGAAGGCCGGTCGCTCGATTCACAATACTCATCCGAAAGCATTCCAGATCCCATTCAACTCGAAAAACAAATGGATGCTTACCTTACACAATACTCCACAGCTGCCTGTTTCCGGGAAACATGAAAAACAGGCGTACCTGGCCCTAGTCAAAGGCGCCCCCGACGTTCTGCTTCCAAAGTGTTCCTCTTATTGGTCGTACCAGACCAATGAGACTCGACCCTTGGACGACGATGCCAAATCTCGTTTTGCGGCCCTCCAAGAAAAACTGTCGCGTAATGCGGAACGAGTGATACTGCTTTGTGAACGCCAATACTCACCAACCGCTGCCCTGCATTCGAACGAGTTTGGTGATGAGATCGTCCGGCATTGTATGCACGATCTCATCATAATTGGAGTCCTAGGAATCCTTGATCCACCCCGGGCCGAAACAGCAGATACGGTTGCCTTCTGTCGTCGTGCTGGAATCCGATTCTTTATGGTTACTGGCGACTTTGGTTTGACCGGAGCTGCCATAGCCCGCAAGGTTGGAATCTTCACTGGATCTGGAGATCCAGATACTTACGATACCCTTAGGCAAAGAAGATACTCATTCGTCGAAGGCGAGCCGATTGTCCTGCCGACGGGTAAAAGCTTGCTTCTTGAAGGCTATCAACTCAACCTACTCGAGGATGATGACTGGGATCTGATCTGTTCTTACGAGGAAATTGTCTTTGGTAGAACCACTCCAGAACAAAAGCTGCGCATTGTAAACGAGTTCAAGGACCGTGACAATGTTGTCGCCGTCACTGGAGATGGGGTAAACGACGCGCCAGCCCTTCGCGCCGCAGACGTTGGCATTGCAGTTGTATCGGGAAGCGATGTTGCCCTCGAAGCTGCCGATCTTGTGCTGATGGATAAGTTCGATTCAATCATTGAAGCTATTCGCCTCGGCCGTCTCGTTTTTCAGAACCTTCAGAAAGTTATCGGCTATCTCTTGCCTGCCGGCAGTTGGTCTGAAATTTGGCCGGTCTTGATGAACGTCTTCATTGGGGTTCCTCTCCCCCTGAGCTCCTTCTTGATGATCATAATTTGTGTCTTTACCGACTTATTCCTCAGTCTCAGTTTGATCATGGAAAAAGAAGAATTTGATCTCCTTGATCTTCCACCGCGCAATCACAAGAAAGACCATCTGATCAATCTTAAGATTTACCTGCAGTCGTACCTCTTCATCGGTGTTATGGAAACCGTTTGCGCTCACTGCATGTTCTTCCTCTACCTGTATCGCCACGCCAAAATTCCGTTCCATGCCCTCGTCTTTGCGTTCGAGAAATACTCGGACGGCTTTTATGGATACACTGAGGCTGAGCTCATTCATTTCCAAACCGCCGGCCAATGTGTTTACTTCGTCACCCTTGTGATTCTTCAATGGGGTAACATTCTATCGATCCGGAATAAGCGTCTCTCTATCCTTCAAGCTGATCCTTTCCGCAAGGGCCGAAGGAACTTGTGGCTCTTCGGTGGCGCGCTGATGTCTTTCGTCATTGCCATCTTTGTTACCGAGGTTCCAGGGATCCAGAGTCTCTTTGGCACAGCGTCTGTACCTATTGAGTTCTGGTTGCTGCCTTTACCCCTTGCCCTCGGTATACTAATCATGGACGAGATGAGGAAGTTGGTCGTGAGAACCTGGCCTAAAGGACCAATTGCTCGGATCGCGTGGTAACATATCGAGAGGGAGCTGGTCAATAGATGGCTGTGAAATCGAAAGCCTGGTGATGGAAAGTTACGAAAATTGGAAATAGAAAGTCATATTATTAAATGACTTTGATATGGGCTTACTTAGAACAAATAAAACTTTTACCCACGAGCCTCAGCAGTTTTTGGTCCTTGATCATAGCTAGCCTAGGATTATGCTTTGGATCTACTAAGTATGTTGTAGTATCATGATTGAAGCTTTTAATCTATTTCTATTGCTTTTGAGGTTCAAAGTAAAAGTTATGCGGACGTCTTGTCTGCGGAATCCTCCTCATCCTCCGACGATGATGGCGGGGTAAAAAGAAATAACTCACAAAGCCACAAACTAACGCCAAACACTAATGGCGGAAGAGGCGCAAAGGCCAATTGTTGGTGGGGCTGGTGTCCATCTTGTCCGTATCTATGCCTGAAACCCATACGCGTTTAAGAAGGGCTGGGTTGTTGACGAAGATGCAAGCGTAACGTGATTTGAGACGAGAGGTGTAGAATTTTTGGAATTTTGTATAAAGAGAACCCCCACACAGCAAATCGCTTTTAAAACGATTGAGAGATTCCTCGCAGTCCTACTGTGGTTTTATTGAAGCTATGGTAAAGTGTCTGAAGGAAATTGCTGCGTTACCCACCATTTTCGTGGACATCAAGGCGGACCTACTATAACCACAACACTCAAGTTTCATATTCTTTTCTTATCGATGGTCATAGACGTAGATGTTGTCTATCATTTACCTCAGCAAGCTCAGACCGTAGAATCAATTAGCGGACATACATATATCCGCAAGCGGATATCGCTAACCTTTTTTGTCAAAAAGTTGATTCTATGGTCTGAGAGACTTTTCCAGACTTTATTAAGCGACGCGACTTATTTTGTATGTAGAGCAGTTACCTTTTTCAACGAAATTAATCTACACCCCCACAACAGCTATCATCTCAGAAATACCACCAAATTGATCCGCAGAAGCAGCTCTATAATCGATGAGTATATCTACTCCGTACGTCTCCACGATATCTGGTAAAAAGCGCCGCCGAACGGGCGATTCGCCTACTCAGGCTCTGCACGAGGCTCTGCACGAGGCTCTGCACGAAGCTCTGCACGAGGCTCTGCACGAAGCTCTGCACGAAGCTCTGCGTACGGAGGCGGCTCTGCACGACGGCTCTGCGTATGACGGTTCTGCGTGCGACGGTTCTGTGTACGACGGCTCTACTACGGAGGCTCTATATAAAAGCTTTGTGCAGAGCTTCATGTAGAGCTTTGTGCAGAGCCTCCGCACGCAAAGCTTTATCCGTACAGCCTACCCAAATAATAACTACCGAAGGTACTCTATACGTCTGTAATACAGCACCTAATACTATAGCAACTATTTTAGTATCTTATTTAACCTTTTACCTTTTTATATAATAAGTTTTAATGGTAATATACTATAGGCTAGTTTAAATATCTATAACTTAGTAGTCGGCGTATAATGAGGTTTTAGTAAGTATATTATACACTATAATATAGACGCTATATATCCGCTAGGCTATAATAGGTTCTTTAGGGTGGCTATTATAGATCTATGCGAGTTTTATATATATTAGCTAGCGTTTAATAAAGTTATATGTACGGAGGACGGCCCAGAAAGAAATTTCCCCTTCCTATTTGGGAAAAGCGCGGTTTTAGTGCCAAGACCCCACCAAAATATACTGAATTTTTGACTTCGAGCTTTGTAAAAGCAACTCTACGCCAACTTTTTAATAGAATCTACTCACTTAATCGCTTATAATATCCTCTATATACCTTCTACTGTTTTCCCTACTATTTTTAAGCCCAAAATGCCTTACTACGGCCTTGCAACGAGGGCGCAGGCCGTAGTAATGAAGGCTTTAGGTACACCCCTAAAACTAATCACTCAAATTACTGGGGTTAGCGGTAGGCACATCCGTAACCTAGTAAAAAAGGCAGTAGAGAATGGTTGGAACGCAAATTGGGTCCTCCTTAATAACTACCTTAAGGATAAGCCCCGCATAGGGCGTACTAAAAAGATTACCCCCGATATCGAGTAGAGAGTCGTTAACGCCGTTATATACGATTATTACGGGCGTAAAAAAATCAGCAAAAGAATCGCTCGCGAAATAGGTATCTCTGCGGCGTCCGTTTAAATTATACTTAAAAAGCATAGCTTCCGTAAAACAAAGCTAATAAGGAAGCCTGAATTAACTGCAGCTATAAAGAACAAACGATATAGATTTGTACTAGCTTATTGTTATTAGACGTTGGAAGATTAGAAGGCTGTAATTTAGTCGGATAAGACGAGCGTCGTTTTAGGCCACCGTCAAGGGGGCTATCGAGTATGGCGACGATCGAATGAGGCCTACGTACGTAGCTACGTACAAGAACGGTGGAAGGGGTACTCTAAGTTTATGTTTTGGGGTTGCTTTACATACGACTTTAAAGGCCCTTACTATATTTAGAAGCCCCAAACAAAGAAGGAATTTAATAAATTAAAATCTATTATTAAGATCTGGAATTAAGCTCTAGAGCTAGAGGCACATAAGGCCTAGAAGAAGAATTAAGTAGCTAAAAGGAGTTTATACGAACTACGTTATAAAAGGTAAATAGGCGGCGCTCCTGCCAAATGGAAATTTACAGCGTTATATGAAGCTTTAACTTAATTAGATAGAGGTGGAATTAACTAGTGGCGATATTTGATAAATATTTTGATACTAAAACTTCTTCCGTTTGCCTAGAGTCTTATATGCTTAAATCCTAATATAATTGTGTAGGAAGATAAGGCTACTGCTTATATTGCAAAGATTCACCAAACCTACTTTAACGCCTGCGAGATTTAACGTCTTCTTTGGCTAGGTAATTCGCCTGATCTAAATATAATTAAGCCCTGTTAGGGCTACCTAAAACGGATTACTATAAAAAGAGGCCCACTTACCTCCCGCGTAGCTGCAGAGAAGGCTTGGCTTAGAGCTTAGCAAGATCTTAAGCAGTAGCGAATTCAGTAGTAGATTAAGAGGATCCCTTACTATATTAAGAAGATTATAGAACTTAAAGGGGGCAACGATTATAGAGAGGGAGCAGATAAAAAGCAGCGAAGCCGGAAGCAGCTCCGTGAGGAAGCCAATCGTAAGCTCTCTATAATTGTTGAGGTGCTTAAAACGGGCTACGAGATATTACGCAATCACTATAGTCTACCTAACGCCTATCTATAATTCTTCCTGCCTACGCAGAGCCGTAAGGAAATTAAGGAGATTACTAAGAAAGACTAGCAAAAATCAGCTGATTTGGTTGTCCTAAATCAACGTCAGAACACTCAAGGCTCTGGCTTAATTACAGATCAACAGCTCTATAACCAGAGACTCCAAAGAAACGATCGCAATCAGGTAATTAAACGGGTAGAGAGCCAGGCAGTGAGCTAAGAACAACAGAGGCAACTAAGGCCTCGAAAACCTCGAAAGCCTATAGAATATAAAGTGCGGTGGAACGAGGTCAATTAGGTAAATGCTAGACACTAAAACACTACGTTTTGGAAGCTATATAGACAATATACTGGTATTAAAAGCTTTAATCAAGCTAATTGAGTTGATTTTGGTGGGGTCTTGGCACTAAAACCGCGCTTTTCCCAAATAGGAAGGGGAAATTTCTTTCTGGGCCGTCCTCCGTAGTTACGGGTTTCCTAATAACGCTTTTTTTTTTAACGAAAATGATCTTAACTCTAGGGGGTTGTGGGCTAATTTAGACCCAATATCTATAAAATATCGGATCGTCTCTCTAATCGATTAACTTTTAGTAGTATTTTAAGCCGTTATAGTTGAGCGATTCGACCGCGAACATAGGAAAAATCATGGGTATTGTCGGAGCGCCTAAGAAACCTTGGAAATGCGGCTTAGACGTGATTCCAGTGGTTTCGCACAAACGTAGTTAGTCAGCTTGCGGACCGATTGAAAATCCGCACCAATGGAATCACGTCTGAGCTTGCTGAGGTAAGTCTATCATCGAGTCTGAGTTTACATGCCTTGGTGGGAAAAGTGGATTTCTCATACGATTATTATGTTCTAGACTAGGGTAATCAGCTGCAGCCCTGCAATTTTAGCGTAAACGAATGCTTGAGCGTGTGGGGAGTTTCGTTTTCAGCACGGAACACTGGGTTGGTGCTAGCCACAGGCGCCATCCTGCCCGCCACCTTCTCGATGCATATCGACGCCCGGCCTCGCCCACTCCATACGAAGTGCTTCCGAGGAACCTGCATGAGAAATTGGTCGGGGGAAGCTCCCCCGGTCTAACTTGGCCTTGGGTAAATCAACTTTCACATATTGGACCAGGGGACCCGGAAGTCCGGAACAAACTCCAAGCAAGGTCCATTTTGTGCTACTTTCTCCAGCTGCCAGGTAACGCTTTCTCACTCGAGATCTTCCTTTAGATGGCCGCTGTTGGGAGAGCTACCCTGGGTCTGACAATGAACTTCGCCTGCAAGTCTCTACTAGCTCTCTTCTGGAGCATTGCTCTGCTGCTCTTGTCCCTCAATGGCATGACAATTGTTGTCGCTGAGCCCATTCCCAGCCCAAGTGCCGCTGCTTCTCCCATTGTCGACCTCAGCTATGCTACTTACCAAGGCTACTACGATACCAATTACAGCCTCAACGTCTTTAAAGGGTAAATAAAAAACCCGTGCGCCTTTGCTTAATATAACGTCAATAGTTAACAGCGAGCTTTTCGCAGGATTCGATATGCGGCGGCACCCACAGGGAAGCTTCGTTGGCAAGCTCCTCGCGACCCAGTCAAGAACAGAAGCAGTATCATCGCAGCGCTGAACAACCCGCCAATTTGCCCCCAATCCGGAGCTGCGGGCACTCCAGAAGTTTACGGCTTCAATTCGGGTCCTGGAGACGAGGACTGCTTATTCCTCAATGTCTACGCTCCACCAAATGCTAAGAATCTCCCGGTGTTCTTTTGGATACGTAGGCTGCTCTAAAACACAGCCCTCGAGTATCGATTGCAATGAAGCTAACAAGTTACTCTAGACGGAGGCGGTTATGCGCTCTTCTCGGCCGCGACAGTGGACCCAGGCTCGTTGATGAACACCGGTGGCAACAATTTCATCTCCGTTGTGATTCAGTACCGACTTGGCGCATTCGGATTTCTAGCTTCCAGTGACGTTAAGGATTATGGCGCCCTTAATGCTGGTCTCTTGGACATGAATTTCGCTCTTCAATGGGTTCATAAATATATTCACAAGTTTGGAGGCGATCCCGGTAAGGTTACGATTGCAGGAGAGTCCGCTGGCGCTGGAGCGGTCATGTATCAGGCTATGGCCTACGGCGGTACACAAAGTCCAAGCCTGTTCAACAACGTAATATCTACCAATCAGCGACGTGAATTTGCGGTGCTGACTTAACCCTCAAAGATCATTGCAGTTAGTCCATGGGTGCCAGGAGTATATAAATACAATGACCCTATTCCGACGCAGCACTACCAAGATTTCGCCGCTGCCGCGGGCTGTGGTAATGCGGAGTCAATCTTCAAGTGCCTAGTGAATGCGGATACCGCTGCGTTGCAAAATGCCAGTGGAACGGTCTCAACGTCTGGAGCATTTGGTACCTTTGGCTTCTTGCCTGTGGTAGACGGCACATTTATCCGGGATAGACCCACAGTCCAACTGCTACAGAAAAGACTCAGCGGCACGCGCATCCTCGTAGGCGTAAATCACCACCTCCACGTCTCCTTCCTCTTGCTCAATAAGCTGACCGAGTAACCAGAACAACGCGAACGAAGGCGTCCCGCTCAGCCCTCCCACCGTCACAACCGAAGCCGGTTTCCTCGACTACGTCAAAACGGCCTTCCCAGCCTTCGGCAGCGCCGACATCTCCAGCCTCCAGGCCCAATACTCCTACGCCGGCGACGACTCCCCCGTCAACCCCTCGGCGCCGCTCTTCGACACCCTCGGCGACAGCGGCCCCACCGCTATCAACCAATCCGGGCTGGCAACCGGCCAGCAGCAGCGCGTCTTCAACGTATTCGGCGAATCGACTTTCGACTGCCCGAGCTACTGGCTCGCCGACGCCTTCCCGCAGGCCTGGAAATACCAGTACTCGGTCGTGCCGGCCTACCACGGCGCGGACCTGACGGCGTACTGGTCGCGCGGCGCGGCGGTCCCCGGCAAGGGCTTCACCCACGCCTTCCAGAAGATCTGGATCAGCTTCATCACGGCGGACAGTCCCGTCATCTCGGTCGCCGACGCGACGGCCGGTCTGCCCAACGCTACCGTGCCGCGCGGCCCGTATGGCGATATTGCCTGGCCGCAGTACACGCCCGAGCGGCCGGTTATGATGAGCCTGAATGAGACGGGCGGTACGCTGCAAGAGGTGAACGTGACGGCAAATCTGCGGTATAATGTTATTCTGGGGCCCGGCATCACTAACGTGTTCAAGTTGGCGGATGCGTACAAATGGGAGGGCGGGCGCGGGGAGCGGTGCCAGTGGTGGAGGAGCGTTGCGGCGAAGATCCCGGTGTGAGAGGAGCGGGAGTGTGTTGGGGAGGAGGGGGGAATTGTCTGGAGGTGTATTCTTCAAGGCGTGTACTTTATCATTGAGATGCCGTAGTGGCGCTCACAGAGTACGTAGGGGTTCTTCACATCATGTACATATTGGAGAATGAGATTTGGTTCAGAGCGATGGCACAAATGGCTGCGGCCGTATTATGTGGGTGGCGGAGAGAGCAAGCTCCTTCGGTGTCTAACGACAAAGCTAGGGAGTTATATTTAAAATTATCGGTAACTTTCGTATATATCGTAGGACTCTATCGGAGCAATTTTGCAGGGGCAGGGTAACGTCTTAGCTAACTAACCAACTTTGTATACTAATAAATTTACCACCGTAACGTGTCCCGCTTCCATGTCGCCTAAGGCCAAAAAGAGAGCAGTACTCGCGAATCTATTGCGACTGTGGCGGGACCCAATATATATACTCTTACAATTGTCCTCCCTTCTGGGCGCTCGTCTTCGAGCGCCCCTACAGGGGTCCGCCTGCCAAGAGCCCTATACTATGGTATCAGGCCTATATTTTGTGGGTGGAGCTGGTGCACCGAGCGTCTGCAGGGGTGGAAGTGGCTTGTATTTTATTTCAGAACTTTGTAAACCCCCCTTAAACAACAAAGAGTTAGCTTTTCAATACATATATAATTGGGGTATTGAATTGTGGGTACACTCACAGGGCCCCCTTGCTGCTTACGCCCCACCCACAAAATATAGGCCTGATACCACAGTATATTAGCATCTCCCAGTAACGTAGGCCTTGCCGGGTCGCTACCGGGCTTGGACACATCTAAACCCTGTAGACGCGCGTTACAGGGTATTCGACCTTCGGTGTCCCCCCTATGTGCGCGCGCAACACACACAGTAATTTCGCTTCGTACACACTAGGAAATTTTAAGTTTAACTCTTATAATTAAGCTTAAATAATTAAAGGCTTTGCCTTTCTTGCGGATGCACAGCTCTTTTGGCAAGCGCGCAGTGTCTACGCTGGATGGCGCACTTGACCAGTGATTACCGAAATTGCTGTTGCACAGGGGACACCGAAGGTCGGATACCCTGTAGACTGTACCAGAGCAAAGTGCCGCGGGAGTTGCACCCTCGGCCTTCCGGCGACCTCCCGGCGACACCGACCGTAGGGTCCTCTCGACTAGTGCGACACCAGCTCCGGCAGATTCGCGAGTACGATTGTAACGTGTCCCTTGCCGGAAAGACAGTAGTACTCGCGAAATCTAATAGATGCTCTTACAACCACTCAGCGCCGCGCCCACGTTTCTACGGCTTTTCGTTAACTTTGGAAATTGATTATTTTAAAAGGCCTGCTTTGCAAGAAGTATTTTAGCTTCTTTCTAAAGTAATCGAGCATTTGGTGTCGATGTCATAATTACTTTTGTACGAAAACGGCGTTGAGTGGTGAAACACGTTATAAAGTTGGTTAATATTAGTGTAATTCTAGGTGGCTCGCTTGGGTGGCTGACTCGTTTGGGTGGCTAAGACGTTAGCCCATCCATTATCGGAAGGCTCCGGAAGTTCGCCAGAGAAACCCGGAGTGAACCAATGTTGAATAAAATCCCCCATGAAATGCTATTCCTCCGCAAGAGGACATAAAATTACTCCCAAGAGCCGTCGCTAAATCGATGCTGAAACGCCACATGCCATGCAAAAAAGCCAGTGATTCCGCCCACAGTTATCCCTATCCAGTTGCAAAGACGTGACGCCCCAAATGACATGATTTGCTGCACTGTACAAATTCACCTTTTCCTGACCTCGTAAACATTCTTCCGCAGGCCTGGAACCCCCCCCTTTGATTCTGGATTCTGCGTGACTTCAGCCCTGAACTCTCGTTCCACAACAATGCTGTTCATGGGCACGGCGATGCCCACCTCTTCATCTTCGCCATTCCTCTCTGCGCTATTCCAGAATTCGGCCGGCTTCGGCCTCACCACCGTGGGATCTAATTGTAGCCCCTTGCCATCCTTCGTTAACTCGACCTGCGAGCTGCTCGCGGGAAGCGGCAGCCAGCGGTTCGGGCTTTCGTCGACGGAGGAATGCTGCCGGGAAGGCCGGGAGGGCCGGGTAGATTGCGTTTGCTTGGAGTACGAAGTGTTCTTGAGCGGGGAGCGGATTTTCCGGTACATGTGCCAGATTATAGGGAGGTTGGTGCATAGAATGCCGCCAAGAGGCTCGAAGACGGAGTACGCGCCGAGTGAAACGGTTGCCCAAGTAAAGTCTGGGGAGCCGTGCCCTAGCACAACGGTAATGCGAATGGCACTAACAACGCAGGTGCTGTTGCGAATTCAAGTCAGTTGATTATTCTCATTGCACATGGTCGTGCAGGACCACAGAGATATCGAAAATACTACTCACGCAAGACCAACCGAGAAAATAGCGCATAGACCAATTTTCCTGGTCAGCGGAAGCTGCAATCGTAAAATGACTGGTATGGGAAGGAGGAAGATCCATATGTCGGTAGCTAGATTGGAGATGTTCGTGAAATAAGTAAATGTGACCAGGTTTAAGCAAGTTCCCTTTACGCTGTCGTCCCAAAATGTATTAATGGGCCGACAAACAAGTGCCAAAGTAACGGTGATGGCGATTTCCCAGCATACTATGAAGGCCGCGGTTGCGAGAACTATACGTTGGAAGATCGGCACAATGAAAACACGGTAGTAGAAAGCTAATATGGCAAGTTTGACGCTTCCCAGAGCCATATCGTAGAAATGGCTGAAGACATAATCGCCCTGGTTAATTCAACGCGTCAACACCTGCTCATCTGAAGTTTTGGAGAGCGCATGAGCGCGAGTTGCCCACCTTTCGGAAAATTTTGAGATCTTCAGCAGATACAGCGTTGATGTGCCTTCCCATTCCATGCGGTGGGCCTTGATAGCCACTGTGAGCTGTGGAAACGCATTAAGGACTCAAAGACTCACCATAACCAAGTCCGCTAGCGCATTCGCCAACTAAACAAATCTACTGCTGTTAGATTCTATTCGGTGGCTGAACAGGACATGGCAAAATACGCCGAAAGAAAAAAGAAAAATATCGAAAGTGCAAAGCATACAGTTGCGAATATAATTAAGTAGTCGTCAAGCCTGATGCCATTTCTCCCAGCCTTCTTCGCCCAGAGGCGGAAAGCGGTGCTGAGTATCGAGACAGGTATAGGGACGCTGTAACACCAACGGATTTCGTGTACTCGAGAATCGTTCTTGTGCGCTTCCAGATATGCCCACTGCTCTGGGGTGAAGGCGGACGACATGTTTCAAAGGGTGTGGACTTGGTGGTGGAGAAAGCGCAGCTAGGGCGGAGCTATGAGCATGGCGAAGAGCCCATTGGAGAGCGGCGGGAGAGGCAGAAGACTAAGAATTATTCTACGGCCTTGTGCGGAAGGGGAGATCATATCTAACGAAATGGGGATTGGTGTTTTGGGAGAACAGGCCATTGGCTCTTAAAACGAGGAATGCAAGTATCCTGGCAGGCAGGCAGGCTGACGGTCTGGTAAAACCCGGGTAGCTTCCCACAGGCCATTGACAAAGAGCTGGGGTGGACGGAGGGCGAGCTTTCCTGTTTGGAGCTGACCGCGCATCGTGTGCCCGGGGTGAAAGGGAAGGGCTGGGAGAGGAGCGAAATCGAGCCCACTCACCGCTCCCACTGAAACGACACATCCATGATCCCCAGCGACGCCTCGCGGGCTAGCTGCTCGTCTTTACGGCATTTCTCTCCGTTCGAAAAACGAACCTGGGGGGACCGAGAAAGAGTGCGAACACAGCGAACAAGAAAGCGGGAGCTGGAAATCTCCGACTGCACAGTCGCTTGCACAATCGGCTTCCGCTTTTTGCAGACCTGCAGCGCTTAGCATGCACTTTACCTGGTTACTTTCAGCTTTAAGCAAGGTAGCCCTGCGGCGCTAAGGTGACAGAAACCCTCTAAAGTGCTTTATTTATCATTAATGCCTTAAGGCCTTTTCTAGTGTCAGCCACTGCTTAGTCGAGGGGAGACTTATATTAGACGCGGGGTAATAATGAAGGCATTATGAAACATGCACACAATCGCTTTAGCGAAGCTTAAGTAGGACAGCTAATGGGCGGGTCGCAACGCAAGGTGGGACACCTAACTACCACGAGAAAGGGTGTTAAATGACCTCAAACCATTCACACCCAACTTTTCCAATCTTTATTAACTGCTTCTCATGCTTTCTCAAGTTATCCCTACTCCGCTTTCAAACCGACTCCTTCTCATAGCATTGACCCACTCTTACTCTTCTGACCTCGTCTGCCCTCATTATGAGGTCATGTCAATCGCCACGCCTCCCGGCCCTCACGGCACCACCAACGACTAAGTCACTCTGAAGGAGCTCACCACGGCTAAATTCTAAGGTAAGTTATCTCTACCTCAAACCTCACCCCACACCCAGAACTGGATCGTCTTCGCTAATTCACATCCAACAGTATCAAAATCACGACCTTAAAGGCTCGGTTCCACGCTCAAACCCTAGCCAAAGAGAACCGTCAAAACCGTCAAAATATACTCACCATAACCTCTCTAGCCCGACGCCACGTCCAACTCACACCTACGCGCTCGAGAATACCCTCGCGCGCAACCCACATCATCTCTTCTAAATATTGGGAAGCTCTGAGCGCGTTCGCGGTGCATGCTGTAGCCGTCGGTTTCGCCGCCCGCCAAGGCTCCCTTTGAGTCTCCGACCCTCCGCATCGACATCTCAACCCGAGAAAGCTCGTTGGCCGTTCCGATCAGCGCACCGCTTGACCGTCCTCCACCAATTCGTAGCTGCCCGGACACATTCAGATGAGCTTTCAGGACACAAACAGCTCGAAAGAGAAGGGCGACACGCTTTGCAGCCTCGAACACGGTGAGGAGGAAAAATACGAGGGCGGCGAAAAGCTACGGCGTCCTAGAATTTAGTCCCCTTATAGACGTACATGAAGGTAATAATGTCTTCTAGACGAAGATGGGCAGCAGGGCATCACCACCGCTAAGCATACGGTCTTGTGATATTGCATAACTCTAGGAACACGTTGCTTTAGCAGGCTTCCGGAAGGAGTAGCTATGGGAATTATTAGGTAGCTGTTCAATAATAGAAGGACCACGAAGCTTGCTCTTTAAAGATGACATGCGAGCGGATTGAATTACCATTGAAAAAGAGTATTGTACCTGTATTTACAAAGAGAATAGTTTACAAGATCCAGCCCACGGTCTTGAACTTAACATCACTTTGCCGTATTTAATCGAGCATTTTGTCCCCCGAAAAGAGTTTTCGTTAGTTTTTTGTTGCGGCAAATGACTCAAATGACCTTTTCCATGGCTCTAGTAATAAATGAATGTATATTCATACAGTAAAACTGGTTAGTATGATACGGTTTGTACGGTCGAGCGTATCGTTATACAAATGGTATTGTTATACGTAGAGTCACGTGTTGGGTTAATAAGCAATAAAAAGGGGGGGTTTAACTTAAAAAGGCTTAAGGCGTCTACCTTGCCGGCTAAATTGGGCTCCCTCCCGTACAAAATCTACTAGTTGTACCGATTTTAGTGGGGGAGACTTAACGATATCATGAAAAGTCAAAATATCGTAATATTACACCAAAAAGGCTTTGATCAAGGGGTGTAAATCGTAATATAGAATATATCGTCGTAATCAAATATCGTACTAACCAGTTTTTACCGTACCACTTATCGTATTCATATCATTAGGGCCCCCAGATATTCGTTATCGCGATAATATCGCGATATTAACTTAACAAGCTATATCACAGGGCTTGGCAAGGTATTAAGGGGTGATCGTTCTCGGAGTCCTCCCAAATCGTCACTCCCCCTTCTACCTCTCAAACCAATAAGCTTATCATAGCTCCTTCCTCCATCCTAATACAAGTTAATAAAAATCTACTTATGCGTATATTTCAGAACAATAGGCGTATTCACAATCCTTTACGAACACGGTACTACCCCTTTACAACACCACCGACTACCACTAATGCTCCAAATCATATATGTATATATTCACAAGCTTATAAATATTCATTCATTTATAAGATTCAATATTGTATCCATATCACTTCGTAAAGATAAGTATATCGCGATAAATGAATGAATAAGGTTATCGTTGGGAGCCCTGACCTTTTCAAGGCCTGGACTACCCTTTTGCCTCAATTTCAACACAAATGACCTAAATAACCATTACTTCGAACGATAGGTCTGAGATAACCTTTTCCTGTAATAGGTAAGTCTTTTGCCCCTTTTTCGAAGCTGTATCTGCGCTGTCGTTGGCGTCTTTCTGCGAGCTACTGTCCGGCGTCATTTTAGTCATTTCGCAAGCCTCGGAATCGGTTGTCTATATATCCCGACCAAAGTGCTTAGTGTTTTGGTGTAGAAATACAAGCGGCATCTAATTTACGTGATGGCATTGATGCCAGCCATGTTACCAACACGAAGCGCGATGGTTGTGGGGCTAGGCAATGTTTTCAGCCTGAAGACTAGCAGCGTCGGGGCCTAACCCGGGGCACTCCGGCCTGGCCTGCTTGTACTGTGGATAAGCATTGTTAGTACGGGGAAATACGATACTATGGTAGGAGAATCGACAGAGACGGAAAACCTACCTCTAGTGGATTTATATACAGCGTACCACTCCTTAAGTCGTTTTGATGCCTTGGCAAGAGTGGATGGCTGAGAATTTCCCACAAATCCAAGATGCCGATAATTTAATTGGTCTAAACAGCACGGCGCCTGCTCCCTTGTCGTGGCTGATAAACCACAATACTAATGCCGGTAACGTAGGTGGTGGGTTATGAAGGCGTCCCTGGTTATGAAAGTTTTGAACATTAAAATAACCAGTGACACCTTCATAACCCCATCACCTACGTTAACAACAGCACTACCTTCTGTGCGGAAGATTTGGAGAATGGAAGGCAATTAGCTACCTCTTTGCCATTCTAACTGGCTCCACTCAGTTCCGTTTCCTTCCGTTTGTTTTCACCGAAACCGAAAGTTGGATTGGCAATAGTGGCAAATTAACTTGAGCACTATTGTCAGGTGACGGGTCCGCGACCAGAGCCCCCGACCTTCACCGGCCTTATATATATTGTTCTACACAGCGTATCTAGCAAGTGTGCTAAATACTCGTTTACCTTTTTGGTTTTTTCGGTTGGCCGAGTGGCGTAGAGCTCGCTACCCTACAACCCCTCTAGGAAATAGAGATTTTAAAAATAATAATAATAAATTATATATTTGTGATCCTAGGAACTCCTAACAGGTGCTTCTTCAACTCGAAACTTGAATATTAACACCCGTCCCGATGCACAGCCGATGGCGACTGTGGAGGCAGACACTGCCGATCGCCCTGGCCGGTACTCTGTGGGCAGCCACAGCAAATTCTTTGAGTCCCACATGGTCCATATGCCGTCGGAGCTTAAACTATAGCCTTGAGCAGGTGCACTCAGCACTGTATCTAAAGCTAACAATGTATCCAGAACTACTACACCAATGTCAGTGTTGAGATGTGTGCCGGTAATACCAAATGATATATTATAAAGTGTTGTGCCGATTGCAAGTGTCCGCATCTCCCGCCCCGTCGCCGCATTCCAGATCTTAATCGTGCCGTCGTCTGACCCGGACACCACAAGCTTCGAGTCGGCTGAGAATGCGACCGACGTGACCGCATCGCGGTGGCCCTCGAGTGTCTGCATCTCCCGCCCCGTCGCCGCATCCCAGGTCTTAATCGTGCGGTCGCCTGACCCGGACACCACAAGCTTCGAGTCGGCTGAGAATGCGACCGACGTGACCCAATCGCGGTGGCCTTCGAGTGTCTGCATCTCCCGCCCCGTCGCCGCATCCCAGGTCTTAACCGTGCTGTCGTATGACCCGGACACCACAAGCTTCGAGTCGGCTGAGAATGTGACCGACGAGACCCAATCGCGGTGGCCCTCGAGTGTCTGTATACAATGACCCCAGTTCCTTTTTATCACTGGTTTCGGCGCTATCCAACTAGGCATGAAGTGCTGGAATGTATTTCGAACAACACTCTCCTCTAGAGCAAAGACAAGCGCCGAAGAATAAAGTTGGAGGGGTGCCAAGTCTATTACTAATCGACAGTTGAGGATGAAGCGCTTAGCATCATGAAGAAAGGTTGAGATTTTGACCGCTGTTGCTGGCTAAAAGGTTTTCCTAAGCAGATACTAGCGTATGCATTGCTGAGTAACTTACATCCGTTAAGCTCTGCAACCCGTCTATCAATCCTATGCTCTCTGATATCCTCCCAATGAGACTTAACGCTTCAAGCCACTGGAGTAGGTAGCGCTCGAGAAATCGGTGTACTTCGTCTCCGTCTCGGACTTTGCGCTTGCTCCCTTTTAAATGATGGATCCAATAGAGACACGCATACTGTACCTCTGACGGTAAGCACTCAAGGATGGTTTTTGGTTTGATCTCCTCCCGGCGCTTCCCTGGCATCCGTAAGCCGCAGATGTCTTTTTTAAGATAATTTCCTTCCGACAGCAAGTTAAGACATTTTGTCACAAGCCTCTCATGGGTCTTTTCTTCGTCAACCCAAAATAGGTTGGCCTCCCGGTTCTTAGGGTCGACGAGGAAGTCTCTGAACGACAGGTGGAATAGTTTGACGGGGGTGGTTGAATCGGATGGGATGTTCAGAACCGAATGAAGCATGCTTAGCCTATGGCCAATGGTTCGTTCCGGGATTCGAAGCAGTTGAGAAAGTGACCCAATTGGCAGAGGCTCAGCGAGGATCACAATCGTGCCAACAGCCTCGCAGAACTCCTTTACTATCGCATCTTTCTCTTCATCAGAGCGACTGATGAGTCCCAAATCTGTACGTTTCATAAGCATCTGGGTTAGAACTGGGAGATATGTTGCGTGAAGCTGAAACCCCTTGCCCGTTGATCGGTACTTAAGTATCTTATTCAGCTGCTCCTCAGGGTCGCCAAGCCCCCGGTCTTCGACAAACCTGCAGACGGTTTTAGCGAAAATAAATAGTGGAACAGCCCTCTTAACCAGGATCTGCAGGTTTGTTGGGCCGGGCCAATCCAAGGATAGCTTCCAGTCCTTTTGAGCCAACCTATTATAATCATCTCTGATTTTTGATAGCTTGGAATTGAAGAATGTAGATATATCGTGCTCGATGGTATATTTATCAACCTTATGCAGAGCCAGATCTTGGTAAGTGCCACTGATTTTATCAAACTGGAGGAGAATTGGGAATTCTGGCCTGCTTGTTATAAAAAACTTTAGGCGAGCCGATGACAACCCCTTCGCCCGCGGCAGGAGTCCAATAATCGTCGTGGCGTCTTCTTCCCGGTCGCACTCGTCGAGGGCATCGACCACGACTACCATCGTCCTCCACGGATTCCGAGGATCGCATTTGGCTTTCTCTAGCGGTTGTAGAACAAGCTTATCAAATTGTTCCTTCATGGCCTTTTCGCCAATGTCGGAATCGGCCTTGATCGCGGCCTGGATGTGCGGAGCTAATGAGGGTAGCTGGTGGACAAGTTGTGCAGCGATCGTTGTGAAGAACCGCGCCGCCCTGCCACGGTCGCTCTGGCCTCTCTTGAAGAAGAAGCTGGCGCCGAGCTCACCTCTCTCGGCGAGTCTGCGAGCTACGGTTCGGGAAATCGTGGACTTGCCGGTGCCCGCCATGCCCTGCAGCCAAAATATACAATCGCCGTCCGGGTTGTCTGCCCATTTATATATCTCCTTGAGAAGGGCGACTCGTGTGTCGGGGTGGCATTTATCGTCGTTTTGGTTAGCGAGACTGTCAAAGGCAGCGCCTTTGGCGGTATACAGCTCAGCGAGAACCATTTTTTGGTGGATGTCGAGCACTAATTTACTAGAGACAACATCAGTGTCGCTCTCATAAAAGATGTGTCAGCAACGTACGCCTGGTCCCGAGCCGCCTTGTGCGACTCTTCTGCGAGGTCATGGAGTCCTTTGACTGTGCTCCGATTTAGATAATTACATTGTTTTTCGCAATTATCTGCAGCTTGGGCAAGTCGGTCTCCGCTATCTGAAAGACTTTTGACATATTCCTCCATAGAGCCAAGCTTAAAAGGAGCGTCGACCCATTTGCTCTCGCTTTGCTGGCGTTGGATTACAAAGCCAAGAAACAATAATGATTTGGCATAAGCGCAAACAATGGATGCCTCCAGGGTGTACAAGACGTCCTCAGGCGGCCGAAGGCTCGGATCAGGGGCCGTGTACAATTGCTGATACATATCGCATTGCAAAACCAGCGAAGTGACCTTGGCAAGGCCGGCGAGTTGTTGACTCCTCAACTCGCTGCCGGCGGTGATAGCCTACAGAGGTCAGCTCGACTCTTCAGGGAAAGGTGCGCTCCATAACATGCTGCGCGGACTGCAGAGCTACTTACCACAAGAACGAATCGGACAGCAGCCCATGGCAGAGCAGCATGAATAGGATCAAAGTTGACGACGACGTCACCAACAGAAAGAAACTTGTTCAGCACTGAAACAGTCTTTTCAACAAGGCAACGTGTTTCGCTGTCGTGTTGTTTGCTGTTGATTTCCTGCTCCATATTTTCCTTGATGTCCTTGGCCAAACCCTTGACCCTGCTATGTCCACATTTAGGAGTTGCATTGTCAGCAGCTGGGCTTTTTGCGAAGCGCTCGACAATTGCTACGATACCCTTGTCTTCTTTAGACTCTTGCAGATGCCTTAGAGCTTTGCCCCACAGGTCGCAATTACTGAAAGATGTCTCCGCAGACTGGGTATGCGACACGTGCTCCGACCGTTTCGTCTTTTCTGGCACGGCATCTCCTTGGTCAATAGAGGATGACACGGCGGTCGTGGCCTGCTGTCGCAACGGGACACTAGCGTGGTTGGATGAATCTCCTTGCGCAGCGACCGCCACCGTGGAAGGCAGCTCTGTGCTTGTGAGCTGCGGCTGTAGCAGGGCGGTAGTATCATCGGGTGGCCTGACCGGAGAGGCATCATCAGTAGTTAGAGCTGAGGCAGTGTTATATACATCTTCATTCGCATCGGGGAGCCTGGTTGCAGTTGAAGAGGGACCATGTGAAACTCTATGCACCAAAGGCTAAAACGCCAGTGATGTCAGTGAATACTATCTAAGGTCGGGGAGATGGAACGAGAGACGCGTAGCGAGGAATGTCGCATCCGGCGAAGTCTGGTCACCGGCGCCGAAATAGCTGCAAAGCCGGACCCAACCTTTCGTTTTCCATCGAACTGGGCTGTTTGAGCTCATTTCGTCAGCAGCGACAATGCTCTCTTAGGTTCTAAATAATGCGGTAAGAAAATAAATCGAGGGTTCACCTTCTAAAGAGTCGGCATACTCGTAGAAGAATGAGGTGAACCCATACTACCAGAGGGCAGAGCTAAAAGCATCAAGGTTATGTACGAGGTCGATTCGTACGCGAGCCCCACCAAAATTACCGAAAAACCAGAGTAAATAATGATATTTTTAATCACAGCAGCATGAATAGGATCAAAGTTGACGGCAACGCCGCCAACAGAAAGAAACTTGTTTAGCACTGAAACAGTCTTTTCGGAAAAGCAACGTGTTTCGCTGTTGTTGTTTGCTGTTGATTTCTCCCATTTTTTCCGGACCTCGTGCCCCGGGTGAGTCAGGTGATGACGCATCATAACCGTTCTGCTCTTTACCCTCTCGGCCTCGGTGACTTCCTGCCCCATACATAACGTACTTGCCTATACCGTTTTGTTGTCCTACTCAACATACTTCAACTTTACGATGGCCTCCCCGACCCAATATCCAGAAGAGGTAGTTCTTCCTACTTCATACCTACTTTCCCAAGTCGCTAGCTCTGTCAAGTCAAGAGCGCCTGCAGCTACTACAAAAATATCCTGTCGTACGACGTGGATGACCGCTCTACAAACCGCACAGCGTTCTCTTGAACAACAAGACCAACAACAAGACCAACAGCTTGTGATTTTCCCAAAGCAAACGAAAGAGCGGCAGCAGGCCTTGAAAGAAATGGCTCTCTCAATGCGTTACACGCCTGAAAATGTGCCTTACAGAACCTCCTATGGTCGAACCACGACGTCTGAGAATGCGTCTTCTAGAACCTCTGATAGTCGAACCATGACGTCTGAGAATGCGTCTTCTGGAACCTCTGATGGTCGAACTACTACGTCTGAGAATGCGTCTTCTAGAACCTCTGATGGTCTACCGATCAGAACCGACGTTCCCAGGCACCAGCTTCCACCTCGATCATCGCCTGCAGTAAGAGAACGTCTACGGGAGCTAGCAAAAGAGAACATGGCATTCAGCAATCGGCAGCCATATCATCTGCAGGTTCCGGCGGGAATTACTGAGCGAGTTCTTCCTGTTGTTTCGGGAACATTAACACTTCGAGGACTGGATGGAGACTCTGACGACGAGTGCAAGCTTGACCTTAACGATATGCTCTGGGACACCGGCGCTCATGGTTGCACTATCACAGTGGATATCCTCCCTAGCAAGTTTCAGACATATCTCCAGAGTTCCGAACACGACCCATATCGGGATGCTAGTGGACTTCACGTCCAGGTTGACGGTTATCTTGCTCTCACCAACGCATCCGTCAACTTCAATACTGTATTCAATGTACGGCTAGCATCATCCCTCCCGAATGGCCGAAGTGGTGTCATCCTAGGTCAAAGCGGTTTTCTGAATCGTATGGTATGGACATCCATCCCACGAATTGTACTTGAAATGCGAGGAGAAGATGTTGGCGATAACTTCTGGGGCGACATTCACCTGTCTGAGCATGTCGACGTTGTGGGCACTCGCCGTACATTCTAAAGAATGCTCAGCTGCATTTCTCCACTATCCATCCCCTTACACAACACCGCGATGAGAAGATGTTGGCGATAGCTTCTGGGGCAACATTCACCTGTCTGAGTATACTGACGTTGTGGGCACTCGTTGTGCGTTCTAAAGAATGCTTAGCTGCATTTATCTACTATCCATCCCCTTACACAACACCGCGATGAGAAGATGTTGGCGATAACTTCTGGGGCAACATTCACCTGTCTGAGTATACTGACGTTGTGGGCACTCGTTGTACGTTCTAAAGAACGCTTAGCTGCATTTATCTACTATCCATCCCCTTACACAACACCGCGATGAGAAGATGTTGGCGATAACTTCTGGGGCAACACTCACCCGTCTGAGTATACTGACGTTATGGGCACTCGTTGTACGTTCTAAAGAATGCTCAGCTGCATTTATCTACTATCCACCCCCTTACACAACACCGTAATGTATTCTTCTGATACATATCCGAGAGGTTGGAGCATGAGTATATATACTTAGGTAGTCTCACGAGTCCCAATTCGCTTGGTATTTCGGAGCTAGGATGAACAGTGCCTTACTCTCCTTTGGTGCCACGATTACCTATGCTCTATACGCTGCAAGGTTCTCTCATGTGCTGTTCATATAGATGCTGCTCCGAGGCCTGGGCCGTTTAATCGTTGCCCAGTCAGATTTCCTGGTTCTACTCTTATGAATGGCTTCTGACTATTGCAAAGCCCACAAACAATGATAGCAATGCCTTAAGGAAGCATTTGATTGCCTAAGCGAGCTGGGAAAATGCTTCTACACATTACTTTCTTGAATTCCTCAAGAACGTCCGAAATGAGTACGTTGGATAACGACTAAACGAATCACGCCTCGATCCGTCAGCCAAGCGAGCTGATGGCGCAGATCGCACGCCCTTTGACTTGACAACCTCCATCGGGCCCTTTCCAACTCAGTATTATATAAAGCGCATGCAACCTTCATCTTGGATGAACAGCCTACGGCTCAACTGACTAGATGCCATTGACTATCAAGGGTGTGACTTGAAATCCTCGTGTTGGTAGATTCAAAGAATACGAATAGACATTTTAACACATAATACTAATGAATCCTAGATATTTATGAACTTTCGTTCGGGTTTGCATCGGATATACCTGAGCCCAGGTAGCTGTATTTCCAGCGTAGTTGATATTTCTGCTGACACTTTCCCGTGGGCCCGCCTGCATTTGCGATCATTGGAGTTCAGATGGATGCGGATACGATAGAGCTTGGAATCAGAGCAACTCCTGGAGATGGGGCTCAGATCTTGCCGTTAGAGAATTCAGAGCCTCCAAACTCTGATACGTACAACTTCACTCAACGGCAAGAGTTCTCACTTTCTCCAGTTGACGGCGGGCGCGACGCTTGGCTTTTCTTAGCTGCTGCTTTCATGGTGGAAACTCTTGTATGGGGTGCGAACCCTTCACTTTGGTCTAATGAGGATTCCATTGCTGACTGCCACGGCACCAGGCTTCCCTTTCGCGTATGGTGTCTTTCAGGAGCATTACAGTACCCATGCACCATTTGCCGGATCCAGGAATATCGCTGTTATTGGCACTAGGGCGTCATGTATCTCAGCGCGCCGCTCGTTTTCGGCCTGCTCCAGCGGTTTCCAAAAATCCAAAGACCAGCTATCGGAGCTGGTTTAGTCACAATGTGCCTGGGTCTTGGGCTTAGCTCATTATCCGAGAATACAACGCATCTTATCATCACCCAAGGGGTGTTTTATGCCATCGGAGGAAGCCTAGTCTATTCTCCAACTATATTGTTCATGAATGAATGGTTTATCCAAAAGAAGGGATTTGCTTTTGGCATTATGTGGGTAAGTAACATTGATGCAGAGAAAGCCGTGCTGTAATAACTAGAGTATCCCCGAAGGCAGGTACAGGGCTTGGTGGCGTCATCATTCCGATACTTTTGCAATTCCTCCTTTCGAAATACGGATTTCGCACCACTCTCCGCGTTTGGGTCATTGTCCTCTTCATTTGCATTGCACCTCTAACTTACTTCCTCAAGCCGCGACTGCCCCTCTCCCAATCATCCCACACGCGCCGCTTTGATCTTTCGTTTCTGACCTCGCGAGCTTTTCTATTACTGCAAACCGGAAATGTCATTGAGGGACTAGGATACTTTGTCCCATCTATCTACTTGCCAACTTACGCCCTCACGCTCGGCGCATCCACGGCACTTTCAGCTCTCACCGTCATCATTTTCAACGTCGCCTCTGTCTTTGGCTGTGTGTTCATGGGCACCATCATCGATAAGTACCATGTCACAACATGCATCCTGCTCTCAACAATCGGCTCAACCATTGGCGTGTTTGTAATCTGGGGTCTGGCATCCAGTCTTCCTGTCCTCTTTGCTTTTTGTATAGTCTACGGCCTCTTTGCTAGCTGCTTCACGAGCACATATCCGGGCGTCATGCGCACCGTGCAAAGAGAGAAGGCTAGCGTGGATCCGTGTATGGTGTTTGCATGTTTGGCAGCTGGAAGAGGCATTGGGAACGTAGTGTGTGGACCGCTAAGTGAGGCTTTGGTGAGGAGTAGGGTATGGATGGGAGAAGCCGGGGGTGCCTATGGAAGCGGATATGGCAGCTTGGTTGTTTTCACGGGATTAACAGCCATGTTAGGTGGTGTGAGTATCCTGGGAAGGAGGGTAGGGTGGATGTGAGTATCTATACACTGATAATAGTTAGGGTTCGTGGACGTGTAAGTGGGAGACTGCATTTAGTGTACACCTCGACGGCCTATGGGATATATCTGAACTGCATATGCTCATGCATGTCTCAATCATTTCCCTAGCTTTCTCAAGTTGTTATGTCTTCTAGTGGGAGCCTCAAGTATCTGCGCGTGTCGATTCTCGATGCATGTCCATGCTCGTTTGGATATCTGAGATGTGCTGACTAGATTGATCTTCGTAAGGGTGAGGGTAGGACGATCTTCACCCATGCAACCAATCCCTAACGTTGAAAATTTTCAGCTTGTCTACACAATTTGCGATAGGCTTCCAGGGCTGGTTATGCCGTCCGACCACGCGGGACCCCGCATCGAGGGAAGCCTTTTGTGTTTCTTTTCGATTCCCTACAGTATGACGTCACGCGTCGAGCTCTCTTACTCTGGCTCGAATCGAGACGTATTTGGCTCGTTAAAATGTCATACGTCTCTGTAATAATATTTCTGGATTCATATTAATTAAAATGACTCCGCCTCGTCGTGCCCTCATCGCCGTAACCTCGGCTCATGCACCTCTATATCGCGGTGGCAAGGAGACGGGTAAGCCAGCCAATGCCCTAGATTCACTACGAGTATAGCCTAATTAGCATGGAGGTAGGATGGATGATCTAAATATCTTAGCTTGACTGCTAGCTAATTACTGGATATAAGGGTTCTTTATAACGGAGGCTCTCCGCGCATTCAATGTTTTCCGTGCTGCAGGTTTCGAAGTCGACCTCGTATCTGAAACGGGGACATATCAGCTGGACTAGCTCGCACAGCAGAAGGACTGGCTCCCAGACTCGGACCGTAAGGTATAGGAGGACCACCCCAGCTAATTTCGTTCAAAACTGGGCAATCTCCTCAAACCTTCGGACATCAAGTGGGAGAATTATGGCATCTTCTTCGCATCGGCAGAACATGCGAGTTTGATTGGTTGTCCTGTGCGAAGGGCCTGTAGGAAATTGCGTCTAAAATGCATACACGAGGCGGTGGGATTTTGAGTGTGGTTTGCCATGGTAGGGCTATCTTCTCGGGGATATTGGACCCCTTCACGAACGAGCCGATCATTTCGGGGAAGAAAGTGACTGGATTTACAACGAGAGGAGATGAAGAGGGTGTGTTAGATACAACCAAAAGTTGGAAGCGGCTTAAGATTGGGGCAGCAGCGAGAGATGCTTGGGCAACCTGTAAGAATGCAAAATTTTAATTTTTCTACCTTTTACTTTCAGATTAGTCTCAGTCGTCGGATTTAAGCACTCAGATACAGCTCTATATTGGATGAGAAAGCTGACCATGGACGGACAGATATGTCTCCGCCGTGCCCTTGGGACTCGTTTGCGTGCACTGATGGACGGATTATGACAGGTGCGAACCCGACGAGCGCACATAAGACGGCTGAGGGGGCTGTAAAGGCTGTTGAGAATCTCTAAGGTAAGGAATTAGATTTATCCAAAACACGATCTATGAAGAGAGGAAAAAGTAGTTTCGGTGTCCTGGTGGTATTGAAGATACTTAAGAAGCAGCTGATTATTATGAAAGGTATAGGTTACTCGAATTTATTCCATGATTAAATTGATATATGCCTTTATGCGTATGAAGGCTTGCGGCGTGGGCTATACTTCCTTACTTTTGTAGCTTGGTTCTGCAGAGGTGCCAGGTGTAATTTTCCATGGGTTTGATTTGATTCATTCGTTGATATGACGTATGCGAGGGTAATAAGTCATCAATAACCAATCATTCCCCCACTTGCAGCATCATCTGCCATCAACAACCTGAAGGTACAAAATGGCAGCGCAGGAATACTACCTGGGCACTGCCGCAGCGCAGCAGCAACAACAGCAACAGCAGCAGCAGACATATTCTTATCCATACCAACAGCAACCCCCGGTGTCATTTGGACAACTCCAGCCCGCATATAGTCCCACACCGCAACCACAACAACAAACACCACCATATCCTCAAGAGCAGACACCATATCTTCAGCCTCAGCAATATCTACGGCCTTCTGGACAGCAGTACTTAGCTCCTCCTGTCCAGCCCATACGTTCACACTCTGAGCCTCCAGAAGATCAGCGAGAATACCTAAATGATCAGGATCGAGGCCGAGACCGAGACCGAGGCCACCACCATAGACATCATGATGAAAGAAGGTATTCATCACGCTCCCGCTCCCGCTCAGGGCATAAGGATAGGGATACTTTTCTAGGTGCTGGGGGTGGAGCAATAATCGGTGATGCCATATTTCCAGGACTCGGTACTGCAGCAGGATTGCTCCTTGGTGGTTATGGCGGTCGGAAACACGCGGAGAAGAGAAGCAAGAGTGAGCTGGACACTAGAAGGAGACACAAAGACGGGTGGGATGAGAAAACAGCTACATATAAGAAGGGTTGGGCTGTGAGATAGAGCTCAGGGCGGAATCGATGCTATTTAACAATACTCACAATCCAACAAAGCACCAGCGGGCCTGGTGAGATACTCATCAAATAATGGTATGCGCGGGAATACCACATGGCTTACTCAGGAAATGGGCTGTATCGGTATTTCGTTTCTGTCATAACTATTTGGTAGGATTCTGGTAACTCTATCACTTCCCTGGTAGTTCTAAGAATGTTACTCCCGGCTCTAATCAAGGCCTAGCCTTGGGTCTCTTCAGTAGTAAAGCGTGTATATTTGCTGTTGGAACTGGTAGCCAATTCTCGTGGGTAGCTGTAAGAACAATGCATGTAGTATTCAATGAGATGCCTCTTTTAAAAATTTCCGTACTAATTATCTACGAACGGAACAGCCAATGACATTAACTAATCTACATCCTAGTCCAAACAACTTCTTATATCACTCAACACTATTTAACGCCATCTTATTATTTTCACCTAAGTGTAGACGGCGCTTTTTCTCATCCTTGCTAACAACTTGTGCCTCAACGTCCTCAACGATCTCAGCAGTTTTAGATGGCACACCCTCAACCTTTTTAACATTCTTTCCTTCGTGAAACATCATCAGACCACCAACACCGGCTGCAATACAGCCCAACGCAACAAACAAGCCTGTAGCCCAGGAAGGACGCGTATATCGATTGTAATGCCACATGAATCCACAGAGTACGCACTGGAGGAATGTGTTGTTGGCGTTCATCCAAACCACAAAGTCCATTTTCCACCCGTTTGTTGGTGGAGCACGCACGCCGGTGGCCGGTGGATCGGGTATTTTAGATATCGGGATCGGAACGGCGGGATTGTTCGGGTCAAAGGCGGATGAAGAGTCTGCTTGGTCGAGGCAATCGCTCCCGGGGAGCCGAAACCAGCCGCTATGAATTCCAGCCAAGCGTCTTATACCTGTTAATCTTTGTTCTTCATGTCTCCCCAGCCGCCACCAAGCCCACCAGTATAAATCACGGAAACGCCAGGGTGCAAGCCCGAAGCCTGTGACGCAGAAGAGAGCATTGAGGATCTGAGAGTCCCATTCGATCCATTTGCGGCGCGGCGAGTTGATGTCATTGCATGTGGGGACGCACATGGCTGGCGCAGCGTTGCAGAGGAGCAAGAAGAGCATCCCTCCCCAGGCGACAACATTAAGTCCATATAGAGTGATAAGGAAACCGGAGGGGGTTAGAAACCATTTCCAGAACGCACGTAGTCCGATAATGGTGCTGGTTGACCATGGGAGCTCAGGTGGTGGAACATAGCCGTTAGAAAACTGGGGAGTCTTGTTAGCTATATGGGTTTGTGTATGGTGTACGTTGAAGTTATGTGTTGGATCAAGGCACTTGAGAATCCGCAAAAAGTACACACCTGGCGTTGTATACGTTTTGTTCGCGCTTCCACGGCCACCGGCACCCTCTCAGAAGCTTCAGAGCTAGGTTTCGAATCTTCAGCTGCCTTCTCCTCTATCTTCTCGCTACCGTCATATACAGGTGTGTGCCATATTCCATCTCCAGTTACGGTTTCTCGACAGCCCATGTTCATCTCCTCCTCTCTCACGGAGGGAAATGGCTCGGAACCTGTTCCGGGTGTGCCTGCTGAGCTCTTCCGCTTCCCTCTGCCAATTCCTGGCCTTGTGGCAGCGGCAGCGGCCGCAGCATTACCGGCTTCAACATTGATACCGCTTTGTGATGATGCGGTTCTGCTCAATTTCCATCGTCTGCCACCCTCCTCACTCTCGCTTGCTCTCCTCTCCTTTCTTTGTCTATCTGCTTCCCGCTGTGCGGCTTCATTCCACCCTGACTGACTGAATGAGCCGCGTCGAATCTCGGGTAGGGTAGGGGCCTTTGAAGCAAGAGAGCCGGTCGCTGCCCACATGCCTGGCGGTGGATTGGCTTCCATAAACTTAATAGATGCAGCACGAAGGCGGCTGGTAGTTGAAGCGACCGATGCATTTGTCGAGGTGCGGGCGCGGCTTCTGGGAGTCGCGGGAGAAGAGGGTGGTTGTGAGTTCGGACTTTGGGGTGAGGGCGGAGAAATAGAAGACGGTTGTGGAAACTGGACTGGCGTTGGGGTGCTCGAAGATGCCATTGCGGAAGTGATGCGGCTTAGACTGTGAAAGGATGGTAGTGGGTTATTGTAATTGTATGCGACGTTGTACGGCGACGTAATGTTGGAAAGTTGGACGGGGGCAGTCCTTGTTGTATGGAAAGGCTCAGGTTATTTGGACAACGTTGCTGAAAGCTGCCAACATGGCGTTGGTTTGCAAGAAGGGTGGGATTGAGATGGAGGCTTTGAGCAATTGAATCTTGTTGTATCGGCGGTAGCACATGGTGGCTTGGGGCACGCATCCTCTGACTGCCACAAGGGGCATGGTCTGGGCGCTGACTGTAAGGCTAAACACTTAGTAAGAGGACGACTCCGCTATGACCAACACTTTGTTTGAAGCCCTACCCGACCCTATTCGCATCCTTCTCTTCTCTCCACTCAGCCTGTTCACCTAGGCTCTCTAGTAGCCTCACCTACTTCTCGCATATTTGTAATGTTTTGATGTCTAGTCTTGTATGCAGTGTCATCGTCTCGCCTCCGCACTATCCGCACATTCCGAGCGCTTTATCGCAACTGTCATGTCTAGACGAACTCCCGTCTCATTTATTCTGTATATGCAGTTCTTCACTATCAACATTTCCTGTATCTTTGTGGCCTGCTCTTCATCTAGTTTCCCAGTTGCGCCATCATATTTATCTTCTCGAAAAACCCACATAGGCTTTATTTAGTTCCAAAGTACTTCAGACGCATTCAAAACTTGCATGTGATGGTACAGACTAAAGAAATAGCCCTAAAGCGTACGGCTTTATCGAAGGTATATGTGATATAAGATGTACTCTTAATACCCTAGCCTATGCTACTCAGGTTATCGATCATCCGTACGAAGCGAAGCGGAGGCTGTGGAAGATGAAAGCCGCTGGTCCGACTTCTAGATTGTTTTCCGGTCATTACCGTTCTGACTGTGCCCAAATCTTAAGTGAGCTGATATTTTGTGGCTTAAAGCTTAATTTAATGGATTTTATTACGTATCTAGTATTATGGAGAAGCGCTACAGATTTGTCTGATCTGCGTGCTTTTTGCTGGTGTCGAATCCCGTTGCTTATCTACAGGAGGCTTTCCGTGCAAAAACACCCCCGCTGTGGCCGTTTGATCTTTTTATTGCATAAACTAGCAACTGTCTCTACCCTGTTCTGGCTGCACATACTACCGCGACTACCTAAAGTGGACTTGGACGCTGCCAAGCTATCTTAGTCAGCATCTAGGGCTACTCAAGGTCTGACTTTGAAATTATTTACACAAACGTAGCGATTGATGCGGAATTACTTGCCATTTCTTAATATTAGAATATAAGATTTAAGCCTTAGATGGCAATGGAAACGCCATCAAGAGCACCAGCTCCATCAGCCCTTACAACTCTTCTGAATTCTCAAACCCCACCAAACTCCCACCCCGCACATCTCCATCATCTAGCTCTCCAGATCCAACACAACCTCCAATACCAACATGGCTGGACCGCACTCCGTATCCACACACACTCTGCTCTAAACCACGCGCCTCTCCCGCGCCTGCTGCTCTCTGGGCTTCCGCCACATCGACTCTACATTCACCCGGATGAGCAGATTAAACTACTGAAAGAGGCAGAGAAGAGGAGGAAGGCTGCAAGGGACTCGGGAGCAAATGCGGACAATAAGGATGCAGCAGTGATAGCTGTTTCTGAGAGAGAATGGGTACTCCCGGCAAGGTTGAACGAGAAGTGGAATTTAAGACGCCTGGCAGAGGTCTTTAATGGCCTAGAGATTGTGCCGGCAAACGATAAAAGCAATATCGGGGATGTGAGTGGGGAAGAGAGCGGCAAAGGGGATAAGGAGAACAAATGGAGACAAACAAAGAGGGTCGTGTTGGCAACGGTTGATGAGGACAGTACTGTGGTGTACTACATCGTACATGACGGAGTTGTGAAGCCTCGGCAGAATTAATAGTTCCGTGAAACACGGCAAGGAGTGTGTGCTTAAAGCAGTGGTACTGTTTCTGGCGTCAATATATGCGTGACAGGCGCTGAAGAACAGCCCTTGCAATTGCGTGGAATCTGGAGTCGCGGCTCCCAGCCTTCGGTCATGGTTACTTCTCAAGGTGAGCAATGACTTCTGCGACGCTCAGGCACTGCTTCATACTTGGTTAGCTGCTAATCTTATCTGAACCCTCAGGCGTATGCATAGCGCCCCCGGGAATTTCCGCAAAGGAAAGGGAAAGGTCCCTTTAGGAGACTCATCCTAGCAGCGCGCCTGCAGAGAGAGAGTGACATATGATATTAATTGGAAATGTATATAATTTCATGCGAAAAGTTCTCAGCACGCGCAGACGTCAAGCTCACTTGTTTCCTCAAGTTCATCCCCTGCACAACTATGCCCAAAGCAATTCGCATCGTGTCTCGTTCGCCTTGTATAAAGATTGGCAGTGGTATAGCCGCTTCAAAGTATCGGAGATCTCATCGAAGTTTACAATAAGAGAAGAATGTGAAATAGTAATGAGCCACCACACGTCCTAAGGACTGTCACAACTATGTTTCGACCAGACCTCACTGTTTCATGCCCTGTAATAGTGTCACTGGAATTTCTTGAGATTTGCTATGTACAGCTCCATTTTCTTCATGGGATAACACTATAAATTGTATCGCCTTCCTTGGGCTCCTCATAGAATTCCGCCATATTGACCGCCTCCGGCGGCGGAATTTGGTGAGCCTCCGCCCATGCTCTTACGGCGTCAAAATTCCGACATTTATGTCGGGTATTGAAGTCGACGTAAGGCTCTGCAAAAGGGGAAGAGGGTGGTTGGAACCAGACCTGTCCCAAAACACCAATATCGATGCTACACATGAGTTGTTGTCGAATTATGTCGAGGCAGTGGGCTGGAAGATTAGGAGATTAGAAGATATCTAGGAGAAGAGAACTAATCCGATAATGCATGAGGCTGGCAATTGAGAAATATTTTACTTACTGACGTGATACTGGAGGACGTGGTCTGAGTTTGCGAATGGACCTTTGCCAAGGGCGTGGTAATGGTCAAAGTTGTAATATAAAGACTTCCGCAGAAGATTCTAAAAGCAGAGCCGCATCAGTGAGATATCACTCAACGACAGACATTTGGATGATCAGATAATTTCTTACCAAGCAATGCAGTTGGTGCAATCCTTCCACATTCGCAACAAAGCCTCCCCCATACTTCTGACTGACCTTGACCTGGTCGGGGAGGATGCCTGATTGGGCTGCTTGATCTGGTGGAATTGCCACACTGCGATCTTTAGTAAGATAAGAAGTCAGCAGTCGTTAAGGAGGGAATATGCTGAAGATGGAAGTTCTTACAATCTACACCCAGAGATTCCCATGCAGCGTCGACTTCTGGTCCAGCGGGTTGCCGGAAGACGTTTGCCTTCAGTAATGACCCATTGAAGCGGATGACTTCGTAGCCCAGGTCCGACTCTTTCAAGATTGGTGCTGGTTAAGAGATTAGTATGATGTTGAAGCAAAGCTCGCAAGACCTGATACTCACAATACTGTGATGTATACCTAATACAAAACTTATCCGGGTTTAGGAGCCAATGAGTGCCAGCCCACATGCCCAGAAGACCCGTCAGACAAGACGATGTGATTACGAGGGCGGAGATTGCGCACCATGATGGGACGCGGGTTCGGAGAGGGGGTACAGTGTCAAGGGAGGACCTGCTAGAGAGAGGGGCTTCGCTGTCGTCTTTTTGGGAAAGGGGTGTAAATCTAATGGGCTTATTGACTAGACGGCCAAACATAATGATCCATAAGACACGTAATACACTTCGATCGAGGGGTAAGTTAATAGTGGTATGTAGTAGTGCGGGGAAGAATGTTAGAAGAGGAACGAAGGACAACAGCAACTTGGCGGAGACGATGGAGAACCAATTTGAATTGTAGTTGCGAACAAACTCTAGAGAAAAGACAGCAGTTCTAGTTTCTACTAGGTAGAGGTTACAGCAAGACAAGAAAATGGCGAACAAAGGATTTGGCGGGTAGAGGCTGGACCCTGATTGAGAGGGTAGATGGTGTCCTAAGCTCGTATTTTTCGAAGTAGCTTTGGCAAAGCCCTCTTGAACCAGTTGGGAAGCGGTGATGTGACATTGGCACTGTATGCATGTCGTGACTCGAGCAGAGCATGGCATGGGCGTAGGTGGAACGGGAGCATCTATGGTGTCAGGCGGGCGACATGTTTGGATGCTTGGTCCAGCCCGCCGCTACTGATGCAGCAGGTTAGCTTACTGATGCGGCCTCGGCAAGCAGGGCGATTATTGGAGTGTGGCGGGAGGACAATTAGGAATGAGACAGTATTACATGTATCTCAGACTTCGTTTACCCCATCCTAAAGGCGTCTTATGGTTATCGATAAGGTCCCACCCGATAGAACCAATCGGATTATGTTGGGATGCCCAATGGTTATTTTGCCAGTGCACGGATCACTTAATGGTAGGACGCTACCGTTGCATGGGATAGGTTGATGCTTCCCGCTCAGGTCGGAAAGACTTACCCCACCTCCGCAACCAACTAGCAATTATGGAGGCGCTCAGTTGCTCGCCAGCCCTACCCCAGAGTAGCACGAAGCTTTAGCCCTAGCGGCACTAGGTGGCATGGGCTCTAGTCTTGGTTGAAAATGGGACTAGCGAATGCCAAGAGAGACTAAGTTATTCTGTTCTGAAGTTGCAACCGAATGGCCCCTAAATTTAGCTGATATCTCGCTGCGAAAAAAAAGAAGCACCTGCGGACCTGCAAGGCGGGCAGCGACACTGACTTCTCCCTCTCCTCGCTCCTTCTTCCTTCCCCATTTAGAACCTTTCCCAGTGTCACCACTCACATATGAACGTGGAGGCTTCTCATACGTTATGATCCACGTAACAACTTCAATGTCGCCCCGAAACTAACGCACTTTTCCGGGGCAGCCGTGTCTCCCGTTTTGTGTATCCTTTTTGTCGGATTGCTGTTGCACCGAATGCTTCCAAGCCGACCGTAAATACCGCCATGACAATTAGACAGCCATCGCCCGAGCATAAGCGAACATGCGTTGCCGATCAACCCTTTGTGGCTCGACTCAGCGTTATGCATATCTGATTTCCAGGAGAGGTACAAGGTTGATTGAGAGCTCATGACCAACGCCACCCTAGGTCTTCGAGACCTTGTCCTGCAAGAAACGACCTTCATGCCTATTGCAAATGCCATCACTTTGCCTTGATTGGTCAATGTCACTCCCAATAATGCACTTGAGATACTAACAAGCCTCGCATGTCTACGTTGGGTAACATGAGCCCAAGATGGCATGGATCACGCAGCTTTATCTGATTAGTGTTTGAGCTAAGGTATTTCAAACTCTCGTACCTCTGCTTGTATTTGCCTGCTACTACCCGTGAGATCCCCGCTTGCGCTGCTCATGATTAAGTAGCTCTCCTCCCGTGCGTTCTTAAGGCTACAGTAATATCCCTTCTAGCTCTAATAATCCTGTTGGGAGCCCCTCGTTATCTTGTTCACATTCGGATACCCCCTTTATTTACTACAATATCTCTTTATACCTTTGCCATTATGTTTTTTGCTCGCAATTTCCTTGCTCTCTTGGCACTTGGCTCAGTGACCGCTGTGGTAGCTGCTCCCATCGCGGATGATGCTATCGTAGCAAGAGAGGCTGAGCCCGAGGCCAAACCGGGCTACGGAAGCTACGGGAGCTACGGAAATTATGGCAAATATGGAACTTATCAGAGTTATGGAAAGTACAGCCGTAACATTGAAGAGGCAGCCGCGCCGATCGAGAAACGCGAGGCCGAGCCAGAGCCAGAGGCGAAACCAGGATATGGCAACTACGGCAACTACGGCAACTATGGTAAATATGGAACCTACCAGTCATACGGAAAGTATAGTCGCAACCTCGAAGTCGCAGCTGAGCCGGCTGAAAAACGCGAGGCCGAGCCGGAGCCGGAAGCCAAGCCAGTTCGAAGCGTGGAGGAGGCGGAGGCAGCTTAGACGACTGAAAGATTGATACCAAATATAGTCGCTTGAAATCCTGCATGTAAGTAAATCAGCTTTGGGAGACTGAGAAGTAATGTTAAATGTATTAGTATACTCTTCGCATCCACGCTTCCTGAACCCCTCGGAGAGATATCGGAGCTTAGAGATCGGTACAACACCTGCAGGGTTGCGGAATACTTAGGCTCTACACAGGTGTCTTAATGAAATAATGGAGAAAGCCTTATTGCTTTGAACGATTATCGACGATAGCCCTTTTCGCTTTATGTACCCATGCAGATGAATACAAGGATTCTGACCACAGTTCATACTGGGAGATATTCTACTGATAGTGATCACTTGTTCACCCGTTCCATCTTTATCGGTTAGAAAGCTTTTATGAGAAAGCTTTTATGAAAATATCTTTCCAAAGAAATAAAAGTCTGCGTGACGCTGGCTTCGCAGTCCATACCATGCTATCCTCCAGTGCTTTTATCCATATTCAATATTGTTTAACATTTACTGAATATTGAATATTTGCATTCAATATTCAATCTCAGTACACTATGTTTAATACAAAATGTTATTGAATATTGGCGATTTTTGGAGTTAAGGTAGTAAAAATTAAGGGCGTAAATGCCTCGGTAAATGACTCTGGCCTTTAAGCGATACGTGCGCATTTTAAATTTAGGCTAGCACTAATCATGCACCCCTACCTCATTTGGTTTGGATGCTTCCTCATTAAGTTAGAACATCGCATGCGTTTGACTTGTTTGCGCCTGAATCGCGAAAATAAAAGTACGCGCCCATCCAAATTAGCACCTTGCATTTGCCTTAACTCTGCATACAAGAGCCTGCAATTGTAGAGCGTCGCCGCGATCGGCCAATTAGCTCTATACCTAGCTCTATAATTGCCAATTGCGTTAACAGATTTACTTGTAGAGAGCCCTCAGCATTTAAGCGAAATACTGGCCAGACTCCCACTGGGCGTGGCAACACCTAAATTAGTTCGCGCGACGCCTCACAAAGCACTACGCATCTAATTAATGGCTCCTTTGGCGCGTTTCAAATCTAATTTAGACTCTACTACTTGTACTATAACCAAAATTAAGACTTAATCGTGGTGTCGCGGTCGTGGAACTTACATGGCGCGCACTTTGATTTTCGCGATGCAGGCGCAAACAAGTCAAACGCACGTGATGTTATAACTTAATGAGGAAGTGTCTAAACCAAATGAGGTAGGGGGTGTATGATTAGTGCTGGCCTTGATCAAGCGATGTTTGCAGTGTTTGTATGCCTAGTAAGCCTCCTTTCTGGCTGATGTGGCGTCAATCTCTGGCTCAATCTGGCTCAATTTTGGGCTTTTGTGGGGTGGACCTGGGCGACCGACCTAGCGGGACTGGTCTGCAACCGTGAACCTTAAACCACGGGCGGTTTTCTGACGACTTTGACCAGCAGACCGCCTCCTCTTGCGTCAGATTTGCTACCCTTGCCTATCGCTCTCCGCACTTGTGCGCCCTAACTCGCTACTCTTCTCCGCACGGGACGCCTGGTATATTCTGCTTCTACTCGCTCATTCTTCTGTCGCATTAAGAATCCGGAACCTTTACAAGTTTTATTAATATCCAAATTACTACTGCTTCTTGCGGTTGCAGCCGCATTCTTTGGGCTTAATACAATTGTTGCCGCAGCGGAGCATCCACCAGCTTGCTCACGCATGATAATGCCTATGGCCTGCCTATCTTTGCCATAACATGCGGAGCCTCGCCTTTGCTCTTCCTAGACACAATACAATCCCTTGTACCTTTTGCCATTGGTCTGGAGACAGCGCCGTGAGTGCGGTTGGTTATGGGAGAGCCTGGGCGATCAATGGTCACCATGGCGGCAAATTATCAACACACTATACCGAAATACGATAACAGCACTCTGGCAGATCAATCACCGAGCGATCCCCCCAGCCTCAGTGACTATGCGATGCAGGATTTGCGAAACCAACGGATGGAAGCTCTGCTGCAAGCATCCCAGTCGCCTTCAATCGGAACTGGGGGCAGCTCGTCGATGATTTCGACCTTCTCAGATTTCCCAATGAACTTTCCAAACGGTCCGCGTGACTTCCAAGTATTTAACACGACCTACGATCGCACCCAATTGACCTCCCCAACGATCCAGAACGGCTCGTACAATCCACAGGGCGGACCCGTATCGAACCCCTCCGAAGGCCATAATTCCACATCTTCTGCACAACCCCACCGATTGAGCATCAGCAGCACGGGAGATTTCAACCCTCTCGGGGATGGACTAGACACCAACACAAGTCCTGACAGCGGACAAGGGTTAGGCCTGTTGGGGGCTGGCGACACAATGGGTGATGGATCGACAATAGCAATGAAAGTGGATGATGGTGTGAGCGGAGATCAAGTAGACGAATCGACAACATCGAAGAGGGATGATAAAGGAGACCCGCCGCCGTGGAGCGAGATGAAAACCAAGGCAGGTAAAGAGCGGAAGCGATTGCCATTGGCCTGCATTGCATGCCGGAGGAAAAAGATTCGATGCTCCGGCGAGAAGCCGGCGTGCAAACACTGCTTGCGATCACGGATACCCTGTGTCTACAAAGTCACCACGCGGAAGGCTGCACCCAGGACGGACTATATGGCCATGCTCGACAAGAGGCTGAAGCGAATGGAGGATCGGGTTATCAAGCTTATCTCTAAAGAAACTCTCGGTTCTGTGTCAACTCTGGAGAGGTCCGTCGTGAAGCCAGCCCTTCCGGGAGCCCCGTCGAAATCCACAAGCTCTAGGAAAAGAGCCGCGGACGAAGCTTTTGGGGGTGATCTGGACGATTGGTCGAAATCGAAATCTACGAACTCTAACGAAGGCAGCTCTTCAGCATCAAAAACACTGGACGCCGAAGAGAGCAAACTCCTCACAGAAGGCGCCAAAAGCCTACCAACCAGAGAGATGCAGGGGCATCTGGCCGAAGTATATTTTGATTATGTTTACGGGCAGAGCTACCCTCTCCTCCATAAACCGAGCTTCATGCGTAGATTAGCCGTTGGAAATGTTCCGCCGGTATTAATATTAGCTATTTGTGCTATCTCGGCAAGGTTCTCTACACATCCTCAACTTCGAACAGAGCCGGCGTTTCTTCGAGGGGAAACCTGGGCTGAAAAAGCGCGTGAGATTGCGCTTAAACGGTACGACACGCCGAACATAACGATTCTTATTGTATATCTCCTGCTTGGTCTGCATGAATTCGGAACATGTCAAGGAGGACGAAGTTGGATGTTTGGCGGTATGGCCCAAAGAATGGCATACGCCCTGCAACTTCATAAAGATCTCGACTACGATCCGACTGGTGGTGATAAGGGGGAAAGAAAGCAGTTAAGTTTTATCGATCGGGAAATACGACGGCGAACTATGTGGTCATGTTTTTTGATGGATCGATTCAACTCATCTGGGACAGACCGGCCACTCTTCGTCAACGAACAATTCATCAAAGCACAATTGCCTATAAAAGAGCACTTTTTTATCAACGAAATTGCTGGGCCGACGGAAGACCTTGACGGTAACATGCCAAATCCTCTTTCACCCGAGACTGGGCGGTTGTCTGATCCCAAAGAAAATATGGGCGTGGCCGCGTATCTCATTAGGCTTATGACCATATGGGGTCATCTAATCAAATTTATGAATCTTGGCGGGAAAGAGAAGGAGCTCCACCCAATATGGTCTCCCCAGACAACCTTTCACGATATTAAGAGCCGGACTCATCAATTTAAAGAATCGTTGCCCCCATCATTACACTATAGTGACGAGAACCTCCAAAGCCATGTAATTGAGAAAACAGCGAACCAGTTCCTATATCTGCATATATTATACCAGCAAACAATTCTCTTCATGAACCGCTTTGCTCTACCTTTTACTGCCGGGAGCCGACCACCCAAAGACATGCCCCACGAGTTTCTTACTGAAGCAGCGCGCTCTGCGCTTGATGCCGCCAATCAGATATCCATTTTGGTTAACGAGTCAATGGACTACAATGTCGTAGCTCCTTTCACGGGATACTGTGCTTTTTTCTCCAGTACTGTTCATGTCCATGGTGTATTTTCAAAGAACCCGAAACTTGAGACTCAATCCAAGAAATATCTTGCTTACAATGTCAAATACCTCAGCAAGATGAAAAAATACTGGGGAATGTTTCACTACATTTCCGAGAAACTCAAAGAACTTTACCGCCAGCATGCAGATGCTGTGCTGCGTGGAGCTTCAGCGACTAATTCCAGTGGTGGACAAGCAAACATTTTTCAGTATGGAGATTGGTTTGATCGATATCCTCATGGCGTTTCGAATACCGACTACGAAGACCCTGCTGCAGATATGAAGAAAGAACAAGGTAGCGATTCTGTGCTGGGTCAGAAGTCTGATCTCCAAAGCGTCGAAGAATTTTTCGCAAGCCTATCTCCACCCTCAAGAGCAGAACATCAACATAAGATTACGAAGAAGAATAAACATGCTAAATCATCTTCAAAACATGATCTCCTACCTGCAAATATCTCAAACGACACAAATCCCTTCCAGCAACCGCAGGCCGCCCAAATGCGTCTCCAACAACATTCACAGAAAACCCAAATAAACCGCATCCCCATCTCTCACGAATCTATGGACACCTCTCCATTCGATACAGCCTACTTTAGCAGCAGCACTCAGCAACTTCAACCGCCTCCCCGATCCTCCTTCCCGCCTGATTTTAATACGGGAGCGCAACCCGATCTTTCCCTCCTCTCCACATCACCGTCCTCTCTCATGCCTCAGTTTGACTTTTCGGCCTTCCCGGACATGTCCCCCCCTCCGAACAATGGGTTCTGGAACTTGGATCTAACTACTGGAGGCTTGAACAACGGATTTTTTACAGACCCCAGTACGGCGTGGTTCTTGCCATTCAATATGGAGCCACCAACACTAGGGGATGACGGGGGAATCTTTGCCAGGGACGGTTACAACTTCGGTCTCGGTGGAATTGGTGGAGGTGGCGGCGGGACTGCTGCAGGGCTGGACGATCCAGTAGGCTTAAATGGTGTTGGGCTGCTGGGTGGTGATAGCGGCGCGAGAGGCGGGATTTGTGCTCAGGGGCAGACCATGGAAGGCAGTTTGGATGGAAGTGTCAGCGGGGGGGCGGGAATGGAATGAGGCCCGGTTGCAAACAACATGAAGGTACATGACTTTTAATGATTTGGGAGGCAAGGCTCTGGATGGCTATGTGTTTTCTTGGAGTAGTGTCTTTATACAATGTATTTAGGTATTTGATTTGAGCCTGGAGTTGAAAGTGGGATGATTGATCCAATTTTTAAGCGAATGTCAAGGTGACGCTGTACAATTCGGATTAGAAAAGTTAAATATATATAGACGATCTAGCCGTTCACTCATTTAAATTGCTTCTAGATTACGCGTTCGGTTTACTATACAAGAATGGAATATGAAGAGCGATTTACTTAGAGCCGTGATGAGGAATATGAAGCTCTGACAAAGGGCTCGAATTTGGGCAGCTGCCAAGGCTCCGCAGATAGTTCTTTTGCTACACGAGTTGGAGGAACGACGTATTTGGTAGGTTGGACGATATCAGGATCAAGAAAGGCACGATTAAACGACATGGTGGTTGATTAATTGATGATTATATTAATCTATACTAATATCTGCGAAGCTTCTGCGCAGCTCTAATTCTGGTGTTCCACACGGACCCTGCAGTGGACATCAACGTTGCATGGGATAAGGTCGTGATATTTTAGAGTTTTGGGCTTACGAAATGTCATTAAAACTGCTGCGGGGTAAGAATGACTGGCCATAATAAGTTCTACATCTACGTATCTATACACCCACGGCCGCAGAGCCCTAGGGGGGCTATGCTAATATCTATACCAAGCTATTACTCTTTTAGGCTAGATCTGGGGTTTTTCCAAGCCCTCACATAGATCTAAGCGTATCCTAAAAGGTAAGTTAAACGCACAAACCGGAAATAAGCTACCTATAATGATTATAGGCGTCTGTGCGGGTCTATGAGACCTACACATGTAGAGGCTTCACCAAACTGGACAGCTACGGAGTATGCACGCGTCTTTTGGACAAAGTGGGGCTGGTATGGCGACGGCGTACTGTACAGTAGGTTTCCATAGGATCCTTACTGAACTGGGCCTAAATTGGTGGCACGGTGGGTCTCGCAAGCTGCGAAAACGAGCAACACCAAAATCTTTTTCCTGGCACGTTATACTCTCGCAAGAATAAAGCAGTTCTAGACAGCCATTAACTGTTAAATATTACTAAAATTATGTTTTCAGGTCCTAATAATAAAGAGAAGCTGCATAGAGTCAGACCGACCGCTTTTCAGTTTCACCCATTTCTCCTTAGCTCAGTCCCATCGGGGCTGAGTGACCTGGCATCGATGACGGGGGCTGTGCAACACGTTTAAGACAACATCAATCCCACCAAGACGACACCTCAGGTTCTCGTCGCTTTCCCACCGAATTACGCTGGTCGCATTCGGATAGGCCCGTATTGCGGTATTCCTTGGAAACATTGTGGCTTTCCAGAGAGCAACCGCACTCGTGTTACTACCCTAATCTCCCCATTGAGACACAGCATGCTTTAGACTCCACTTGATAGATTCCGAAGGATCCAATTCCGCGCAGCAGCGATGACCGTTTCCTCAGTACTCAGTCCGCTTCAGTATATTAGCGAAAACGCGTATACGGCGCGCTATCGTCTCACAGTAAAACCGGAAAAAGTACGATTACATCCCCTCAGCATCAGCGATGCAACCAACTACTATGCGGACAACGAACTATATAACAGTAATGGAGATTTTATCAAGCATGCCGGGGAATGCGCTAACAGTTCCATAGGTGTGCCAGGGACTCCATTCTCTGCTTTCATGGAGCAGCTCGTTTGCGATTACGAGGACATGGACGAGCTGAACTTATACGCTACGGCGGAGTACGACGATAAAGATAGTCAATGGGGCCAAGTCGGGACTGATGAATTCCACCGATGCAGCAGCACTCAGACTACGCTCCAGCCTTCGCCAGTATATCCCGCCTTTACGGAATTTCAGGCAGAAATGCTTCGGCGTCGAGAGCTTCAAATGCAGGAGTCTTTACAGTCAACTGTGTGGCGATCGAGAGCCCGGCGGAGCGTGCCTGCGGTGCGTGTTGGAGACACTATTCTGCCCATCAGGGTGCGTTCGGATTTTGCGCAGCAGCGACGAACAACGGACCCTAAGGCCCTGAAAGCAGCACACACCCAGAATGAAGCATGCCATGGACGTGCTGGAGGTAACTCTATAGGCGATGAAGATCTCCCATGCATAAATTCAAGGGGGCAACAATCTCCGCATACGAAATCTCTCCTGCCCTGCTCTAAAGGGCTATACGGGATAGAAGCGGATCACCGGACCTACTCTGATTCTAGCAAAGTTCCATTCAAAGTTATCAGTAGTCTCGGTCATGGCTCCTTGGGAATAGTTGAAGAAGTGCGTACCTCACCGTCAAAAGAGTCTTTCGTGCGCAAACGGGTCCAAATACCCTACTCCACCCGCGCACAACGCCTCAAGATCGTACAGCAAGAGGCCGCAGTCCTTAAGTCTCTTACACATACGCATATTGTTAGAATCCTCGGCACCTACCAAGAAGGCCTTCCTACTGGCCGACACTTCTATTCGCTCCTTATGTCGCCTGTTGGCGATAATGACCTTAGCGCATTTCTGGACATGGTGGGCGAGAAGCAATCCAGACAGCCGCGGCATAGCCGTCTTTTGGTCAATTCGGAGAACTTTAAGGAATTGACCTGGCTGAAAAAGTGGTTCCAGTGTCTTGCGTCCGCCTTGGCGTATATGCACTGCAAAGGCATAAGGCATCAGGATATCAAGCCTTCTAACATCGTGCACCGGGGAGCGGATATATACTTTACGGACTTCAGCTCGTCGAGTCCGTTCAAGATTGGCCGGACGACGTCTACTGAGACGCCAGCCAGGATTTCGCTAATGTACGCTGCGCCGGAAACGGTTAGGGCTCCGCATGAGGAGTCCTACAAGCGCCATGGGTTGGGGACGGACATATTCTCTCTGGGTTGTGTGTTTATGGAGATGCTAACCGTTCTAGACGGGCGGAAAGTGCAGGATTTTCATGACTTCTGCTTGCTGAAACCCAGCACCCCGATCGAAAATGCACAATCTGCAACAGAAAGTGCGAGAGGAGTGCTGTTGTACAGTCGTGTGACTCGACGTACGGAGCGATGGTTTGAGGGCGCAATGGGTATGCCATCGGCAATGTATCAAGCTTGCGTTAAGTCGATGCTCAAAGAGGATCGCGAGAGTCGACCATCGGCGAGGGAAGTCCTGGAGAGCATCAAGCTAAGACAACCTTGGAAGACATCAGAACATTCTTGCCATTAGTTGTTTTTGCATATCTTTAAAAGAGGGTTCAATGGAGCCAATAACGACATTTTTCATAGGAGCACAAGACAGCGTCGTACAACAACCATATAATGTGTCATGGTAGTTAAATATTAATTTGGGATTCTCCAGGGAAGTTGATGTATCTCTGGGATAACTACCAGAGCTGCTTACACCTGCATAATCAAAACGGATATATTTTGAGCTGGACGCCTCCATGAATCTAGTGATTCCCGCCGACAGGAAGAAAGGGTTGAGGCAGCCCCGTAGTAGAGGGCCAGAAAATCGGGCTGTGGACGGCACAATAGTCCAATCCAGGCTCACAGTTGTACCTCCCAATGGTCCCACAAGAGGTATACTCCAAGCTGGTTATCTCTCTATTCTCATTCAGCAGATAGTTGCATAGTGTAAGAACTCGAAGCTTCCTATTGCAGGCTGTGCACTACAACCTACGGACAAGATGTGACATGACGAAGGGAAAAGTAAAGGAGGTGCTTAAAATGGGTGGGCTTAGTAGAATACCTGTGCTGAATCCCAATCTTGAGGATACGGCAATCTCCATCCTAGATGTAACTTTTATTATCAAGTTCTTACCTTCAGTTGCAAAGTAAAACAGCTCTGAAGACTCAAGTAGTAAATTTGTGGATCACTTCGTAATATTGCTGGATAACCTTCTAATCTGCCTTCTAACTACTAGAGGCCTTAAATTAATTTAGAGAACGAGATAAATTTCGAGGCTATAAACCGCTACCCTAACATAGATAAGACATACTTTCACAGTTATCCTATCGGTAGTAGTGCATGAAGAGCGCAATCGATAAAGATGCCAGAACCTTTTCGCGTAATCAGTGATCACGTCAGTTGCTAGGGTCGTCCCCCGCATAACAGTCCAGCTTGTTCTTCTCCAGGAACTTGTCTAGAAGAGCCGCGACCTTGTCGTTGTCCATATCCGTAAACGGCATATGCATGCTGCCTTTGAGACCCGCGTCGTTCCTTAGCATGAGAACTTCTACATTCCCACTGTACCTGTTAATGAGTTCCGTGGCGAGCCGTGATTGCTGAACATATGGTCGCCCTATACGAACTGTATCGCCGTAAGATTCGATAGCTTCTAAAAGTCCTTGAATGGGACCACGAAAGGTCCGAAGCCGCCCGTGCCAGGTGTAATACCCGCGTTGTTGGGGAAGACGTATCCAATGCTCTCGTAAGTAACGATGCCCTTGATATTGTTCAACTTGCTCTTAGTTGTCTTTATCATCGCGCGCAGTCCGCCTGCAGAGTTGGTGAGGCACACGATACCGTTACCAAGTTTGCCAGAGTCAGCTGCTGCATCCGACTAAGCTGAACGTTCTCAACAGTGTCGAACTCGTCGTAGCGAGCGCTGGTTGCTAGTTGCTAGGCATAGTCCGTTTTGATCAGGAACTGTACGTCCGGCCACCGGTTTTCATGGACCCGAAGTTCCATACAACAAAGTTACCCTGGTCCCGGTAGGCCGGCACGTAATTGATCGGCTTACAGCTCCAGTTGGCACGCCTGACCTGGGGCCCATCCCACAAGTAGACAGGATAATCGCGGCGCAGAAACATGTCCTTATAGCCCGTCCCAACGGTTCTGCCATACCTGTGTGCTGCAGCTATGCCACATGATGAGGCTTGTACTTCGTGGCCTGCCTCCTTTGGCTTAGCGGTACGTGCGGGGTAGTGAATGTCGGATCCGACTGCATTCCAGAAGTAATTCGAGATCCCAAATTAGCAAAGCAGTTCAATTTTTCTAGAAATAATGACACGAGCCGATCGAAAAGGTCCTCAATAGCTCAGTTCATTCAAGCCTGCTGTATTGATCTCTGTGATTAATTCTTGCAACCGCTTTAGATCAGTAGCGCGGCCGGGTAATAGAGTGCCTCGCTCAATAATATGCTCCTGGTCATGGCTAGTGTCAGTGAAAAAATCGTCGCACAGGCTCGTACGAATGTTGAAACTTGTTTGCGGATAACCATTATCACTCAGCCGTTGTGTCGCCTCAAACATCGTTCTGCGCAACTGCTCCCTAGCTATTTGGACAGATTTAGAGCAGTCCGGAAGGTGTTGTAGCGCAGTAACCAAGGTTTCCCGCAGGTTTACAAAGGCGTCTGTTCCAACCCTTCCTGTTCTGTACTCTCTTATTATCGCCTTAGAAACTAGTTGTGTAGAGGCGACTATGTGGTGGGAGTAAGGATCAATGGCAATGAAAGATGCAGTCCCTTCAGCGACTGAGGGTACAATAGTTTGCGTAACAGCGTTGGACATTCTATGACCCACTTGAACTGGGCACCTCGCCTCCAAGCCGAATTTTAATGTGTTGATGACACCTTGTTCGCTTTCCATTCTCGTTTTTTCTAATTTTGGCAACAGATCCGTGTGGCCAGCTGCCTCAATTGCATCAAGGAGGATGAGAATACCCATGTGATAGTGAAGCATAATGTTATCTACTACTAGGTTAGTGATCGATTACTGGCGGGTGCTGAAAGGGCGAGTATTCAGAGCAGGAGTTATTTATGTCATATTGGGAGTGAACGATTACTTACACCACTCAAACTTTGGACGCCAATCTAGAAACTGTAGGCCTCTCTCGCAGACTGCCATTAGGGGACAATACGTGATTCGAAATTGATTGATGGCGTCAAGGACGGCCGTATAGACTCTTCCAACCACCTCATCGTCATATCCATCTCTTAATGCTTCCTTGAATACAGCGATCATCTTCCAAACGAAGAATTTCCATGTTCCTGCAGCAACAGTAATCCTAGAGGTATTCTCGTTAGAGACCTCAAAATCACTTTGTCGCCATTCTTCTGTATTTTCGTGAAAAATTCGTGATTGTGTTTTCACTAGGCGAAACACTGGCTCTGTATCAAAACCCAAGAGTCCTGAAGATAACAAAGATCTAGAATTAAGTGTGAGGGATGCCGAGGTATCGAAAATCATGCCAGCATAATAGGCCGCACTCTCCGCTCCAATAAACTCCATGGCGGTGTTTCCATCGGCGATGGTATTTAAGGGTCCTGGACTTACACTTGGTAACACTTTAAACCCGGAAAACTGGCATGTTTTCTGGCGGGCGCGGAGCTCATGCAATTTCCCTAACGCTATTTGCATGCAAAGTTGGCCGGACAGGCCATCAACTTCCTCTTGTTCATCCAGGCCGACGGGAAGCGGCGTCATTCCGAAGAGTAATAATGTGAGTACCGAACGGTAGGATGTTTGGTTTATAACTTTGAGCATATCCCTGCGTGTAGTACGCCAAAACTGCCGAGCCAAAGTATCGTAGCATAAAGGTTGCGTACGCTGTATGGCAGTGCTGTCCAGTAAATAAAGCCAACGGGCAGAAAAACAGTGGATGGCTTTCACTAGAGACAGATTGATTTGCTGTTCTTCTTTTGGATCAGTGTCTCTACTCCCAGACGAGCGGTTTGCGGCGTAATGATGTGCGCCCTGTCCTTCGGATATCCATTTATCAAGGGCAACGCATAATTGGGAGATGCAAATTGTGTTCGGATACGTTCCTCTCTTAGTTGGGTCATTGCAGGGGGAGCTCGATTGCCTGCAGCGAAATGAACCTAGATCATAGCCATCCAGACATGGACTGAACCCAAGCCAAATACCAAACAGTGCTTCGAAGTGCCGCTGATATATTTGCCAGAGACCCTGGTGGATTGACATCGCATTTGAAAAAGGGCTAAGGACAATGCCGACTTCTCTATTTGTCGTTACGGCCTGGTTTGGATTTGCTGAAAACCCCGCTGTGGGGGTGGCTATCGCTGAGCATTCATCTCTCACCGGACCTCTTTTCCGGGTATTCATCCACTACGATATTCGGAGTTGTTAGTTCTAACTTCTAAGCCTACCAAGAATAGTAGTCGCTCTATAGCCTTGGAGACTCTCACATCAAATGTGCAGCGCCTTCCTTTCTTAGCGCATCTAGAGCATGAATCCTTCCAAGCTGGAGTGCCCACTAAATTGCTCTTCTTTGAAGCGTCGCACGAGACACGTGATAATCTGCAAGAATCACAACTCGAGAACTGTTTCCTGCTGCGGGCACTAATGTTGGCCATCCCGGAGGTCTCAATGAATCCTATAATCGGTTCGAATAAATCACGGACGTTCCAAACGTTGCTAAAGGACCTCTGGCGTCGATATAGCACAAACTGAACATAAAGCGAAAATTTTGAATTCAAACGCAGTTCTAAGGTGAGAGTTCGATTAGGCCAACCCTCGGATTATTCCTGCTGCAGGCCAAGAATAAGTAAACGTAAGCTGACTGAGTTGGACGCTGGTCGGATATGCGTAGCCATTTGCATTTTCCGTGCATGGTTGAGGGGTGGGGCTTTGGATCAACCTCGGCAAAAGGTATCTCCAGAAATGTAAACAATATTTTAAATTCGGCTTGATCTGCATTTGAGGGAGCTATAAATATTCAGCATGGTCGTTTGCAGAGGTTGGATCTGTGGTGAATCTGGTGAAAGGTATATTCTCTTTGCCATTATCTATGGAGATCATCAGATACTTCGCCATGTCTTTGCAATGCATTTTGGGATGGGCTTGAAATGCATAATCTAGATTTTACTCTCTAGTTCATGATTGTTGACCTGGAAATGATGCACACGCAATTTCCAGATCTAGCAAGGAAGGATTTTGCCTTTACACTCCCCAAAACCTAGGACTTGCTTGCCATTCTTATCTTCACACCACCCCGTTAAGACCAACTCATCTCCATCCTTCAAGAACAAGCCCTGCCCACTTCCAAATTCAAGACGGTTAGGTTGCTGAACTGCTTCGAAAAGACAGCCCAGCTCGAACTTTTTCCCAGTCTCGTCCGTTCCACTGCCAGAAATCGTTCCAGTGCCGATCAGATCTCCCGTTTGCAGACCGGACCTGGATGATGCTTGATGGGTGATTTGTTGGTAAGGTGTCCAATACAGGTATTTGAGATTGCTTGTACAAATCGGATACGTTCGGCCTTCTCGGATAAGACGAGCCGCAAGCTTAATGTCGAATGTGGAATGATTAGGGTCGTTGAAACGGAGGTGATCGAACGGATGGTGTTCGTGCGTCGAACCACAAGCAAAAGGATCTAGAGCATCTAGCGTAATGACCCAAGGAGAAATAGTAGTAGCAAAAGCTTTGGAATTGAAGGGGCCGAGTGGTGCCATTTCAAAACGTTGAATATCTCTGCTTGACCAGTCATTTAGCAAGACGAAGCCAAAAATATGTTCTGGTGCGTTGTCAATGGCAAGTTTCTCGCCATAAGGTATTTCTTTGGCGACAATGTAGCCCATTTCAAGTTCAAAATCAAGCAGGTGAGAAGCATCAAAGATAGCTTGGTCGTTCTCAGCATTCCAGAAAACACCCTCGGGCCTCCGAACTTGGTGTGGCGACGGTCGAACACTTGCAGCTCTTCCATTGTACGCTGAAGGAGTCAAGAAAAAGTTCTTTGCAATATTGCCATTGGTCATTGGCGAACACTAACGGAATCATGGATGAGTATAAGACGACATAAGAGCGGGAAAGGCCGAATAAAAGCATACATTTTGGCAGTGTTCAAGTGATGTGAAGAAGTCGGTGAAGCCTCGGATAGGAAGAGGCAGGTGCATCGTTACTTCCTTTAGTGGTATCAAACAGGATTCAAGAATACTACCACTCTTTAATCCATTGATGATGGCCCGTCGAGCATCAGTCCGATCTAGCCGCGGAAGTCCTGCAAAAGCGCTGAGATTCGACTGCACATCTTATTAGCGGCCTTCTTTAAAACACAAGTAGGCTCGTAGTACTCGCCTGAGCCAGGGCTTCGGCTGTCCATTTCTCTTTAAAGAAGCCCTGCTCACTTAGCAGACGCAGATCAACCGCATAATCCCCAATTGCTGTTGCGCAACGAGTTTCGGGCTTGTCAGCGGTCGAAATGACACCAAAAGGTATATTATTCGGCGTAAATGGCGAATCCTCTGGAATATCTGGTATGAAGCCCATCTTTAGGTGTGTGGTAGTAAGATGAACTCAGCGAAGAGTGGCATTGAAACCGCTTAAAAGCGCGCTGGGAGAAGCACGGGGTCTTTCAACATGAAACATTGGAGAAGTCGGAATGCAGACGAGTACAAGCGTCATAGGAGCAATCCGAAAATAGAAGGATCTGTGTTGGTTGACAACGCACGGTGGACGCCGTCTGCGGTTGCTCTCGGCATGGATCATCGTCGGATTGGATGAAAGTGTTTGGGGGTCGGTTCCGAAATTCCCGAGTCTCTTCCGAAATCGGATCAGAGTTTACCTCAGCAGGCTCAGACATGATTCCGTTGGTGCGGATTTTCAATCGGTCCGCAAGCTAACTAACTACATTTGGAATCGCGTCTAAGGTTACCTCAGCAAGCTCAGACCATAACGTAGTTTACCTCAGCGAGCTCAGACGTGATTTTGATTGGAGCGGATGTTCCTTCGGCCCGTTAGTAAGCTGACTGACATCCACCAAAATCACGTCTGAGAGCCTTTGGCGAGCTTTGTTAAAAGCGTAAGCAAAAATATTAGTTTTCGCGATTTTATAAGGGGATTTCCTCCACGACGTAATAAAATAAAGTCTTCAGATGTTTATAGATATATCTTAGGGGGCCACTTTATATATTAAAGGCCTTAGAATTATATTATCCCCTCCCAAATCTGAGATTAATTTCGTTAAAGTTAAAATTCCCGTTGTTAAAAGCGTAAGCACTTTTACGTACGGCCTGTATAGGCCTATATAAAGGTATAAAAAGCCTAAAATCTTATAATCTATAGAGCTAAACCTCCTGAGTAATTTGATATAATTTTTACCTTAAAAGACGTTATGGGGATGTTAATTAATTTTATTAGGGTTTGTGAGTTTTCTCTATTAAAAAAGCTTGTGCTTCTATATAAAGCTCGCCAAAGTGCCTTAGACTAAGAAATCGATTAAATATCCGAAGGAGTTTAGCGCGCCAGCGCAATCGATTTCTTAGTATGAGTCCACTGAGGTAATAACGTAGTCTGCGGCCCACGCGGGCATGTGGCCCACCCCATTAAAATCGCGACGCGTTACCTGAACTACTACGGTAAAAACTCCTTATAACGATAACGGTGTTATAACGATATACTCTATATTACGATCTACACCCCTTAACCAAGCCCTTTTTGGTGTAATATTACGATATTCTAACATTTAATGATATCGTAGGGGTGGCCCCACCAAAATCGTTATAAGGAGTTTTAATTCGTCAGATTTAACCTTTCCTCACCATAAGTTCAGCCATTAATCTTTATTGCACAACAATTAAAATTTATTAAAATAATACTTAGATCCTACTCTCCATACTTAATTCTATCTTATTTATTATGCCTAGATCTTAAAATCCTTAAAGGCAATGTCGTTATGGGTTCTCTAACTTTAAGCGTTAGAAAATACGCGCCTACTATATAAAATATCCTCACTTATTATAAAAACACATTGCTTTATAGGTAAGTAACTTCCTCCGTTAAAAGATTAATTAATCCTTAATATTAGAAATACTAAGCAACAAATTTAACTACCTTAATTTAGCTAAATTACCACGCGGGTATAGTGGGTAAGAGTAATAGCGAGCTAGCGAATATCCTTTCCTTAAGGAAGCTCTCTTTAAGTGGCACTAACGCCTATAGATTTTACGTATTTCTATTACAGGCAATCTTATACATACTACCGTATCTTAATTATAGTAACGGATACCTCTATTAGCTTAATCGCCTAAGCTAAGGTAGTTAATTAGGTGGCTAGAGGGTTTTAAATCTCGTAATAGAATTTATAAAAGGAAGCAATATAGCAAGGCTGCGTTAGTTAATATAGAAGGTGCTAAAGATTGCATAATAGAGCTTCGTGTAATCGTCGTATCTTTTTTATTAAAGGATATTTATAATATAGATAAGACTAGGCTCTTTTAAAAGGCTATACTAGATACTATACTAGCCTAGCTACTAAAGCTCTCTTAGGAACAAAAAAGTAGAAGGTAAGAGTCTCTCTAGCTAATTACTCTAACGTAAATAGCTTAGATAAGCTTCCTCTTTAGATAATTAGATCCTTAGCTTAGCTATAATATTTTATAAGAGCTTACGTTAATATTACTTCGCTTAATATTATATAGAAGAGTAATAAGAAGGCCTAGATAACGACGGTAATTATAACTAAATAGCTTACCTAGTTTAACAAAAGGATGTATAGTAGAAGAGTCCTCCTTCTACTTAACAATTTTAGCGCGTATAAAGTAGCTATTTAAACACTTACTAAAAATAATACTCTTAAGAATACACGGGTCAAGTTTCTTCCTTCTAATTATACCTCTGTATACTAGCTACTTGATTAAGGAATTATTATAAACTTTAAGTTATACTACCGACGATATTGGCTTAGATTTATAGTGGAGCACTCCCTTTAAGATTAAGATCTAATTAAGTAGATATATATGCTTTAGGCTATCTAATAGGCAATTATAGCTTAGAAGGAAGTTATACTAAAAGTAATTAATAGTTACTTTGTTAAATCTACCCTCTTTAGCTTAGGAAAAGGCCCGCCGTTTTACCCTTATAATTATATAGATCTAATTATTAATAAGGTATAAGAGATAGCTAAACAACTATATGCTGCTAGAAGGATCCGTAAGTCTATAAATATTTAGAATTTTATTTATCTTCCGGGCGAAGATATAGTAGACTTTATTAAAGATCTTATTAAGTACGTAGCGGAGCTCTATGCTAGGCTAAATCGCAATATAAAAATAGATAAGGAGGACTTCTAATAACTTTAAATTAAACTTAATAAGGCAATAGAGGCCTTATAAAAGCTTTGTCTATATAAGGAGCAATAAAAGGATAGTAAGAGAGAGGTTATTATAACTCTATTAAGGCACGAGCATTAAATCTAAGGATAACGACTCTAAAACACTAAGCAGACGACGATTAAATCGTTTTTTGGTAGAGCCAATTGCTTAATTTTAACTTCGGGCTCATAGATATACAATATCATTATATAATTCTAACGTTTAGTATGTTTTATATACAAAGTCTAAATATAACAATACCTTTAGTATAACGATACGGACGGCGAAAAAACCCGTATCGTTATAAAGAGTTTTTACTATACCTTAATGGCTACACCATAACAGCAAAACCCCGTTTCTTAAGAGGGTAGACTTATTCTAGCTATCGACGCCTTTAAGTAAGGCCAATTTTAAAGCCTTTAAGCTGCCACTAGCACGTACGATGTGCCCCGAACTATAGCCCGGTGATATAATAAAGGCATTAAAGTAAAACGCGGTTCTATTGACTTAAATCGGCGTCTTATACTAGCATAAGAAGAGAGCCCTAAGCAGTGGATCCTATTAGTGGATTAACGCGGTATAATGGCTAGCCTTTTAGCTGCCTAGCACGCTGGATTATATAACTAGTAAGCGAGTAATAGGTATATAAATTTATTAAGCGCCATAATAACCTATAATCTAAATAGAATCGCAAGTATAACTACTAGCGTACTAAATGTAAAGATCCTATACTTATTTGGGGCTAGTTTAAACGCATTTAAGATATAAAAATATAATATAGGATTCTTAATAAAGATACCTAGAATTTTAATAAGACTGGTTTCTAAATAGGTGTTATTATAACTGTAAAAGTTATTACTAGAACTAATAGGGCTGGCCGGCCTAGATTAGTATAGCTAGGTAATTAAGAATGGGTTATAATTATTAAAGCTATTAATGTCTTTAGGGGTACAATTCCACTACTTATTATCTTTAAGGTAGTAATATACTAGGCTGCCTAGTATAAGGATAGTATTATACTATACAACTAGTTAATTAGTGTTAGTAATAATAGTTAGATAATAAATAAGATTAGCCTAACTTAGCTAAATCTATTCTATAAGTATATAAAGAATCGCACTATTAATTAAGGTGTCTAACAGCGAGCGTTTAGCGAGCTTTAGGGCTTGGCAGCGAGCGAGCTAGCTAATTAGGACCGCTAGCTGCGCTACGCTGCCTAAATCGAGGTTGAGACTGCAGCGCGCTGTTAGCGTTTCCTAATTAGGCAATTTAGATAGAATTTTTAGGGTAGCAGTTAAAAATTTTAGTAGCACTTAGCCACCACTTCTAGCACTAGTTGGCTTCTATTATATCTACACTAAAGCGATTTCGTTTATTAGTTACTACCTTCTTAGCTTAGCTAAAGGCTCACTTATAGCTAGTATAGAGAAGAGATTTAGGGCGATTTTGGTAAGTATTAGATAGAGGATCCTTCTAACGCCGAGCCACTAGTTAAGAGGATTAGGTAGAGGGACGGTGGCCTTACTACTATCCTTCTTAATCTTTTAAAGCATAAGGCCTTCTTTATAGTATTATTTAAGCCCAATAGTAAGCTTCTACTTCTTTTACTAGCGCATAAATAGAACTAGATTCTTATTAACTATTAGTAATTACTTATAGGCATTATTATCTAAATTACCGCCTAGCTTATAAGGGACCTTCCGTTAGCGCTCCTTAGCAGAATCCTTATCTTCTTTATTAGTAAGCTTATTAATATAGGTATTAAAGACTTCCTCTATAGCCTTTTCTGCGTACTTCTACTATATAGGCTAGTTTTACCACTTATTACAAAAGTAGCCACGCTTAAGTAAAGGATAGAGTATTGTGGTGGTGTAATTTGGCCCCCTAGATTTAATATCTAGATTAGGCATAGCTTTTAGAGAGCCTAGGCCTTCTGTAGTTATATAGGTCGGTTTAAAGCCCTTAGAGTCTTTAATAACTTAGGCGACACCAATAAATAGACAATTTTCCTTTAATATACTCTTTTCTTTCTCTTTTTACTGCTTAATTCTAATTAATTATAACCGACTAACTAACGAATTAACCGACTAATAGACAGTACTAAGACTTTCATATCTTAGAGAGGTTGTACCCTCCTATATATTTTATGGCATTCCACGTAGGGACGATGGCAAGCTCTTTAGATTAGAAGTCTGGTACTTTATATATAAGAGACGTATAAAAAAGATCTAAAACTGTAATAGAACGACTAAGATAATTTATAATAATGGCGACAGTACTAGTAAAGGGATTATTAGAAATATTAGGCCTATTCTGTAATAATAGTAAGGGCGCTAGAAAGGGAGAGGAAAGTAAGTAGCCTATTAAACTGCGAAGCTCTCTTAAACTAGGGTATGCGATACTAACCCTAACTCCTATAACGTTGGGGACTAATAACCCTTAATAGATAGAGAATAAGGGTTATAAGGTCTACCTACCTATCCCTAAAGAAACTATAAGTCCGCTACCTTTTACTAGACTACTAATAAAACGAGATAAGGTGTATATTATGGCCTAGCCTATACTAGCTCTAGGAACCCCTAGGATCCCTTACTTTATAGGATAAAATATGTTGTAATTTATTGAACAGTATAAGCGGCTATATATCTAGCACTATATTATAGATAATAAGAAGTATTAAGGACTTCTAGAGTATTATAACTATTAGATAGGGATATATAATAACTAAAATAGGAGCTAACCCTAATAGGTAAGAGTTTTTTTTTTTTAACTTTTACCTGCTAAGGAGAGCTGTAGAAAACAGGCTTAATTTATATAAAGGTACCGATTGGTTATTAATAATAAATCCTAAGGAATAAGGCCTTTATTAGCTAGTTAGATAATTCCGTAATTAGTAACCAGCTATAATAAACTAAAGAGATACTGCCCTTTAACTACCTATAGTCTCTTAGCTAAGCGAGTCGGTAAATACCTATTAAGCGACTTAGGAAATAGACTCTAAACTAAAGAAACTTACTAATTAACTCTGGAAGCTTAATTTTAGAACGGTTAAATTAGCAGATGTTATATCTTTAATGCTGTTCCTAGATAGGATTTGTTAAGATCTAATATAGTATACACAGCTCCTAAATAGGGCGTTAATATATTAAGAATAAATAGACCTATAACCAGCACTAGGTAATAATAAACCGCAGCCGCCCTATAAGGGAGCGCTATAAGAACGATATAAGCCGGGCCTAAGAAGGTATAGAGGGCTAGGGAACTTTAGCGTATACTAGATATAAAATTTAACGTGTTATAAATATAGGGGTGTTTACCATTTTATTAATTAATGTCTACAGCTCTAAGAGTTAGTTTATTATAGTTTCCTATATATAAACGAAAACAACTAAATATGCGCTAGAATACGTAAGCGCCTAGGAAATACAATTCTATATTTATTAAGCAATAATTAAATCTAGTTCCTTAAAGACTAGCTAAGGTAGAACGCGAATATTAATCTTAATACGTTAGCAATAGGTGTTTAACTAAAGGCAGCTTCTGTAAAGCTTATAGAGGGTAATAACACGAAAAGTAAAGAGGAACTTAGTAAGTCCTAAGAAGATATATACTAAGTAGAGTTAATATACGTTAATTTAGTAGGGGCCGCAACCCAGTTATAGCCTACGCTATAGGTATATAATCTTAGGAGACCGTAAGGGGAAGTAAGGGTAATAAAATAGCCTCTAAAACTATCTAGTCCGTAATTAGTAATAGTTTAAAATATATAACTAGGAGGATATATTTAAATTACATTACGGCCCTAGTAGTAGGCTCTTTTACTACTATTAAGTAGTAATAGGGTTAATAAAATAAATTATACTAAATAGTTAAAATAGATAGAGTAAATGGCGGATATAATAATAATAGTTAAAGCATTACGACTAAAGCCAGTTAGGATAATAGATATACTAAAAGAAAACGTCCTAAGCCCAACCGTAATAGCGGATAAGATCTTATTAAAAACTATTAAAGTTACTATTAGTAACTGCCTTATATATATGCCTAAAGTTATAAGGCTATTCTTTAAGCCTCTTCTACTACCCCTTATAGAGCCTTACTAACAAAAGTAGGAGGACGTTAAGGTATCTATGTTATTAGCACACCTAATATTTTATGCTAATTAAGCTAGCATAATAACTGCCGAAGTAGACTAGATTAAATAAGAAGTAGAATTTATCTAGTTTTAAAGGCGGTGCTTAAAGGTAGAAGCGTAGATAGGAGATAGAAGGGCTAAATGCTTAATTAACTCTAGAGCTAAGCTTAACCTTATTAAGGAAAGCGTAGCCCTATAATACGGCCTACTAATATCAAGTCTACCTTTATAGTTATAAGGCGCGCGTCTAACGTCTATAAATAGAACTTAGTTTAAGTTTATTAGGCTAGTATATATAATCCCTATAGTAATAGGTAACGTCTTAATATCTATAACGTTTATTACTGTAGGGGAAATATTATATAAGGTGATACTTAGTAAGCTATAGTTGGTAAGGGCTAGACTAGTAATAAAATAAACCGTAATAGGTTAGGCATCTTATATTATTTAATTAAAAGATAGTAGAGTTAAAATAAGGTTCTTAACGTCCTATAAGAATATAATGTTCTTTAAACCAGATAAAGGTATTAGTATAGAAAATAGTTTAGGAAACGTATAGCTAGTGCGACCGCTAGGATTGTATCTAGGGTTACTTATAACCTAGCGCATTAAAATAAAGAGGATATTAAGAATAAAGAGAAAGGAAATAAGGTGCGGCTTTAATATAGACGTGTACTATTTTAGATATCCGCTAAATAGAGCTATTAGTAGGGAGAGGAGTATAATATTAGATGGAGAGAGCTCGATAGCAAAACGTTAAAGGAAATCCTAAAGAAATACTTAAGGAAGAATTAGAAGCTAGTATTTAAAGTAAAAGCTAAGTCCCTTATATATCAAATATTAAAGATAATAAATCTATTTATAATGTAAATAGAAAGCTACTAGAGTAAGGCCTAACTAAACACTATAAATATAGTAACTATATATAAATAAAAGGCAGACAAAGTCTACCTAGTTAATTTATTGGTACTAAATAGAATAGTTATAGGAGGCATAATGGAATAGTAAGAGGTGGCCTTATATTAACAGAAGGCGTCTATTTAAGGATTACCTCTTAGTTCATATAATTATTTTCTTAAGCCGTAATACACTAAGCTGGCCTATAGGGCGTAACTAAAGCTAAAATAATTAGAGCGTATAATTATAGAAGATATTTAGCTAAGAGAAAGGGAGATCCTTAAGGCTATGCTATTTAACTAAGAAGAGGCGCTAGTATAGGAGTTCTCTAAGATGGGTTATATTAGTAGGGACATAACTTTACTGCTAAAGATTAAGACTATGCCGTATAAAGTATAGTAAGTACTAAACTTTCCTATACTAAGGGCCCTATAAGGAGAAGTAATAAATATATTATAAGAGTAACTAGCTTAAGGGACTCTAGAATATTATACAGTAAAACCTCGTTATACCGTTCAGCCCGGTAGTAGGGGGTTTGAACGTTATGCCGTATAGAAACGTTATATTACGAGCTCACTTATTAATTGCTGTAAGGAGCTAAATTAAATCTTCTCTCTATCTATAACTACTTAAAGAAGCTTATAATAGTTGTCTGCTTTACTTGCGCAGCTTAACGGCCTTAAATTACTTTCTCTACCTTTATAAGAGCTGTAATTAGAGTCTTATTACCCTCCTCTTACTGCCTCTTATAGAGCTTAAGACGCTCTAGTGTATCTAAAGCCTTATTAAGCTTAATAACTTATAGCTTAACCTTATTACCGCTTTCCTCATTATCTGGCGCATTATATAAAGCTATAATTAAGGCCTTAATTGCTTCCTGTAATAAGGAGGCCTTAGGCTCTATTAAAGCGTCCTCCTTATCTAGATTAATAAAGTTATTAATAGCCATTAATTGCCCGATTTGTCTTGCCTAGCTAAGCTGCTGTAAATATACCTCTAATTCGGCCTTAAGCTGAGGCTTACTATACCCGCTTGGCGCACTCTGGGGGCCCTTATGGGGTCTAAAGATTGTTAAATGTATAAAGCAATTTATTACGGTTTAAGGGCTAATTTCATACTATGCTGCGATAGCCTATTAAACGGCCCTAAGTACGTTTATCGTCTTAAGGGGGTTCCTATTTTGTTCCACCTGATCTACTATATAGAATAGCTAGTAGCGGCGGTAATAGGCTTTAAAGGTTTAAATTATACCCTAATCTAGAGGCTAATAGAGAGAGGTAATATTTTTAGGTAGAAATTCGACCCTAGTATTAAGCAAGCTAGCGTGCTCTAATATTGTAAGTATACCCCCAGTATGGCTAGGAGCGGAATTAATAAGTAGGAGGACTTTTCTGCCGCCTATTAAGCCGTTAAACCACTTAATATAATTAAGGAATATTAACGCTGTTATCTAGGCCTTCTTATTAAACCTTTAGGTAAAGTTAAGGCCTTTTAGGTTGCTATACTGCGTGCTAAAATATTAAGGATTTTTTGCTCTTCTAATAATCTACAGGGGTATAATATGGCTGCCGTCTGCGTTGCTATAGTAAATGGTTGTAATACGCCCCTTCTACTTTTTAGTGCCTAATTACCCTATAGTTGTAAGTCCTATATCTAGCGTGGCCTTATAGAAAAGCCCTGCCTTATCTATATTGTAAACGTCTTAATTTAGGTACGCATTTATAACAACCCTAAGCTCCTGCATGCGCTCCTTGGCGCCCTTTATATCTACTAACCTAGCCTTACCGTGTAGCTTCTATCTTAATATTTAATTCCTCTTCTTAAAGTTATTAACCCAACCGCTGTCGCCTCCCCTTTGCTCCTCCGTCCGTCG